>ENA-UOOA01001426-UOOA01001426.1-human-gut-metagenome-genome-assembly--contig:-P61old-NODE-1426-length-38787-cov-83.175333_pt1 | contig 38787 bp, 36 predicted proteins | sample MGYA00242467_ERZ724014 | MGnify/ENA metagenome assembly ERZ724014 | reverse complement strand
TTGTCGGAAAGCTCCTTGGGAGCGGGACAATTGGCGGAAGTATAAGGATAAAGGGTCGTATCGCAGTAACATTTGTATTTGCCGCCGCAGGAAGTCGAACTGATAGTGTTGGGATAAGAACATTCGCCCTTAGTGTATTTATAGTCGTTGTCGCAGCAGCGGTCATAATAGGCGTCGTCATAAGGACAGAGCCTTGCCTTAAACTGATTAGCGGCACAGGCGGCAGTTTGGGCAAAACCTAAATCTTTGCAGCGCTGCGCATTGTTATGGTCAAAAGACTGTTCGATGTCATCGAAACCGATTTTGTCGGCAGTATCAACAACAAAATGAACCTTGGCCAACTTAAAAGAAGAAGCCGGAGCAGCAGGCAGCTTTGGCCTAAAGGCTGGGTTTTGATTCAAATCTGTGAGGCCGGTATATAAAGAAGAATTTCCTGCGGCGAAAGCGTGCACGGAAACAAGGCATAAGGCAATGCCGACGGGAAGTACATTCATAATACACCTCATACATATAACTAGACCAAAGCTTAACTCTTACTTTATCAGATTTGGCAAGCAATGTCAATACAATATGAGCAATGAGGTTTATTGAGACTAACGAAGCTAAATATTTGGATATAAACCAAGCCCCTCCAAAGAGGGGCTGCTTGAACAAAAATACGGATTAAACCGGTTTAACGTGCCAAATGCGGTCGGCATATTCCAGAACCGCACGGTCGCTGGAGAAGTTGCCGATTCTGGCGACGTTGTTAATGGCTTTCTTTGCCCAGACGTCTTTGTCCAGATAATCTTTTTCCGCATCATGAATGGCCTTGGTGAAAGCTTCCAAATCTGCCAGAATGAAGTAATAATCGCGATTCAGCAGTTCTTCGTAGATTACTTTGAACAGCAGAACATAGTCTTTCTCGCAGAACATATTGGAATTAATGGCATTCAAAATCCGTTTAATGTAATCTGAATCTTCATAATACTTGCGCGGATTATAAGAATTTGTCCGGCGCATTTCCTGAATTTGTTCTTCTCTCAGGCCGAACAGATAGAAGTTGTCGGCGCCGACGGCTTCGCGGATTTCAATATTGGCACCGTCATAAGTGCCGACGGTGAGGGCGCCGTTCAGGGCAAATTTCATATTGCCGGTACCTGAAGCCTCAAAACCCGCCGTCGATGACTGAATGCTGACATTGGCGGCCGGAATAAGAACTTCGGCCAGAGAGACTTTATAGTCCGGCATAAAGACGACTTTCAACAGGCTGTTTGCCCGCGGATCGGCATTGATGACGCTGGCCACGTTGTTAATCAGCTTAATGATTAATTTGGCAAAATTGTAAGACGGAGCAGCTTTGCCCGCAAAAATATAAGTCCGCGGAGCCGCCGGCTTGACGCCGTCTTTGATAGTTGCCAGATATTCGCCGATGACATGCAGAATAGTCATCAGCTGGCGTTTATATTCATGAATGCGTTTGGCATGAACGATGAACATGCTGTTCGGGTCAACGATAATGCCGTTGGTTTCAAAAATTTTCTGAGCCAGACGGACTTTGTTGGTTTGTTTGACTTCATTGAATTTTTTGATGAAGTTTTTGTCATCGGCAAAATCGGCAATTCCTTCCAGCAAATCGAGATTGGTAATCCAGTCGTCGCCGATTTTAGACGAGATAAGGTCAGACAACGCCGTATTGGCATGCAGCAGCCAACGCCGCGGCGTAATGCCGTTGGTCACGTTGGTGAATTTTTCCGGCCACAGTTCATAGAATTCCGGAACCAGTGATTTTTTCAGCAGTTCGGAATGCAGCTTGGCCACGCCGTTGACCGAGAAAGACCCGACGATTGACAAATTGGCCATACGGATAATCTGATTGTCGCCGTCGCCCGAAACAATCGTTACTTTCGACAATTTGCCGGCATCATCGCCGAATTTGCTCTTGGCAAAATTAATAAAGCGGCGGTTGATTTCATAAATAATCTGCAAATGCCGCGGCAGCAGTTTGCCCAAAATGCGGGACGGCCATGTTTCCAGAGCTTCCGGCAGCAGGGTGTGGTTGGTGTAGGCAAAGATTTTTGTCGTGATGTCCCAGGCGGCATCCCAATCCTGACCGTGAACGTCCATCAGCAGGCGCATCATTTCCGGAATGGCCAGCGAGGGGTGGGTATCGTTCAGCTGAATGCAAACCTGATTCGGCATTTCGCTGAAATCGTTGCTTTTCTCCATAAAGCGGCGGATAATATCCTGAATGGCGCAGGAAACGAAGAAATACTGTTGTTTCAGGCGCAGCTCCTTGCCGGATTCAACCGCATCGGACGGGTACAAAACTTTGGAAACGGTTTCGGTTTCGATTTTGTCACGCACCGCTTCGATATAGCCGCCTTCATTAAAAATATTAATATCCAGCTCATCGTCGGTTTTGGCCGAGAACAGCCGCAGATAGTTGACCGATTTGCCGTCATAGCCGACGATCGGAAAATCAAACGGCACGCCGTACATAGTTTTGGTATTCATCCAGATATAGCTTTCCTGTCCGCTGGCGTTTTTAAAAGTTTCAACGTCGCCGTACATCGGAATGGCAACCTTCCGGTCCAAACGGGCAAACTGCCAGGGAGAGTCTTCGCCCTGCCAGGTGTCGGCCTGCTCAACCTGATAGCCGTTGTCAAATTTTTGTTTGAACAAACCGAACTGATAGTTGATGCCGTAGCCGAAACCGGGAATGCCGAGCGAAGCCATGGAGTCCAGATAGCAGGCGGCCAGGCGGCCCAGGCCGCCGTTGCCCAGCGCCGGATCGTATTCGGCGTCAAAAATTTCTTCTAATGAAATGTCTTCGGGAAAACCGTCAATCTTAATGTTTTTAAGAATATTAAACAGGCCGAGGTTGTGCAGGTTGTTTTCCAGCGACCGGCCGATAAGATATTCAATGGAAAGATAATAAACGCGCTTGGTGTTGACTTTGTTGTACCGGGCAATCGTTTCATACATCTTGTCCATGGCAAATTCGCGAACAGCCAGAGCAATGGCGTCCAGGGCTTCGTCTTTGTTGATTTCGCGGGTGCGTTTGCCGATAAAATACTTGATGTAATGCTCGATTGATAATTTTAAGCGGGCTTTGTCAATTTCATTGATGATTGCGGAATCTTTCTTGCTCAACTCTTTATCCCCTCTGTTATGATAACATACTAATTTATCCTCACACTTACGATAAATTGTTTGAAATATGGTTAATATATAGGTAATTTTTGAAATAAATGTAGCGGTTATGACTTTTTTAAGAAATAAAGTTGCAAAATACCGTAAAATAATAGTATGTTCAATTAACGACAATTAACTAAGGTGAATTCGATGAAAAAGACTTTTTGGTCTTCTCTGTTGCTGGCGACGGCTCTTTCGACGACGGCCAATGCCCAGTCTATTTTTGAGGCCCTGAGCAGCGCTTATGAAACCAATCCGACCCTGCAGGCGCAGCGGGCTTATTTGCGCTCGATTGATGAAAATGTTGCCATAGCCAAATCGGGATACCGTCCCAGTCTGGCTTTGACCGGAAGTTATACCGACGCAAGCGTTGACAGCAACGTGGAACCCAAAAATCAGGATAATGACAAGACGATTTTGGCCGCGACCATCAGCCAGCCCTTGTTCAGCGGTTTTTCTACCGTCAACAGCGTTAAGTCGGCAGACAGCACGGTTCGCGCCCAGCAAAACAATCTTTACAATGTGGAGCAGACGGTCTTTCTTGACGCTTCAACCGCTTATCTTGACGTGTTGCAGAACACGGCGATTGTTGACCTGCAGAAAAACAACGAAAAACTTTTGAAAAAACGTCTTGATGAAACGGTTGAACGTTTTAATGTCGGCGAGGTAACCCGGACAGACGTTTCACAGGCCCGTGCGCGCTACTCGCAGGCCCGTTCCGACCGGATTGCCGCCGAAGGCGATTTGGAGGCCTCCAAGTCAACTTATACCAAAATTATCGGCGCCGCGCCTGATAAACTGAAAAGTCCGGAAATCGGAGCTTTCCTGCCGAAAACTTTTGAAGAAGCGCTGGATTATGCCAAAATGAACAACTACGGCGTCAAATATGCCAAAGATATTCTTAACTCCAAAACCTACGACGTAGCTACCAATACCGGTGCATTGCTGCCGCAGGTTACTTTGGACGGAAGCATTTCCAACACCAAAACCAGCGGCGACATGTATGACCGCGACCCTGATGTTGACAGTGCTGAAATCGGCATCAATATGACCATTCCGCTCTATAATTCCGGCGAAAGCCGTGCCAAAATCCGCCAGAGCAAATATTTGAAATGGCAGGCGCAGGAGCAGGTTCTTGAAGCCGAACGCAAAGCCGTGGCCGATGTAACCTCGGCGTGGGAATATATGGTTGCCAACCGGGCCAAAATCAAATCGATTAAAGATCAGGTCAAGGCTAATGAAATCGCCCTTGACGGCGTTCAAAAGGAAGAAGCGCTCGGCAACCGGACGATTCTGGATGTGTTGGATGCTTATCAGGAACTGCTTAACTCAAATGTTGAGGAAGTTAAAGCCCGCCGCAACTATTATGTTTCCGGCATGAACGTGCTGATGGCCATGGGCAAATTAACTGCCGAAGATTTGAAACTAAACGTTGACATCTATAATCCTAAAAAATATTATAAAGAAACACGTGATAAATGGTTATCTTTGTCAGTTGAAAAATAATTATATAATTTTTGGTGGTAAATTATGGCCGAAGAACCTAATGAAGACCTGTCTATGGATGATATCCTGTCCTCAATCCGCAATATTTTGATGGAGGATAATGCCGCTCAACAGTCTGTACCGCAGCCCGCCCCACAAACTGAAAAAAAGGCGGAACCCGTTTCTGCCCCGGCGGCGGAACTGCCTCCGGCCATAAATACCGCTGATGAATTAAATACCGCTGACCAAGATGACGAACTTTCCGCCGAGGCTTTGCTCGGTCTGGGTGATAATGCCCAGGCGTCGGACGCTCCGGAAGATGATGTGTTCAACCTTTCCCCGTCAATGATTGTTGATGAAGCGCTGGACGAACCTGTCCTCAGCAACCCCGCAGACAACGAACCGGAAATCTCGGAAGACGATATTCTTGATTTGAGCCGTCTGGCGGCTCCTTCGGCAGATGAACTGACCGGAAAAACCGCACCGGCAGCCATGCCTGTTGCCGAACCCGAACCTCAAACTCCGTCGATGCAGGCGCCGCTGGCTTCTCAGGTTCTGGCGGAGGAAGATGTGTTTCCCGCAGAACCGCCAGTCTCAGAAGAACCGGAAGTTACCGTTGACGATGTAATGAATTTAAGCAGCCTGGTTGAAGAGCCGGTTTTGCCGTCCGAACCGGAATATGGTTCGTCTGACAGCGTTTATCCGCATACGGAGGCCGAACCTGTTGCCGCCGTGCCGGAGTTTGGTTTGCCGGATGATTTGCCGCAGGAAACGGCCGACTTCTCGATTCGTGATGAAGAATTGAGTGCGGAGACGGCTCTCGCCTCGGAAGAATTCCGCGAGGAGGGCGAGGGAAGTGTTGCCGTGCCGCCGCTGGATTTTGAACTGCCGCAAATTGATGTTGACGCCGAACCGATTTATGAACCCGAACACTCGGCCGCACCCGAAATCGACCCCAGCCGCGTTATGGCGAGCATGCCGCAGAGCGAAGAGCTGCCGGCAGAACCTGAAGAGGAAAGCGTTATTGACGATGCAACGCTGAACGAGATTTTGGATTTCCATGCTCAGGTTGAAGAAACCAAACCGATGGAACCGGAATATAACGAAAGTCCTTCTTCCGAACCTGAAGCGGTTGAACCGGCGGACAATATTCAGGATGTTCCGTCCGAACCGGTTATTGAAACCGTTGAAGCCGAGAGAGAAACCGAAACGCCTGTCGAAGCACCTGCCGCCCCAAGCGAAGATGCGGCTGATGTTTCAGCAAATATTATCAGCAATTTTGCCAAGCTTTTTGCCGAGAAAAAAGCGGCTGAACTGCCGCAAACGGCTGATGTTTCGGAAACGGAATCCCGTCCGGAACCGGTTAAGTCGGCATCTCCGAGCATTTCCGAACTGGTGCGTGAAGCTGTTGTCCGCCAGGTGACCCAGCAGATGGATGTTAATTTTGAAAGCTATGCGCGCGAAGCCGTGGCCGCCCAAACCCAGGCCTGGCTGGATGCAAACCTGCCGGCAATCGTTGAAGCCGTTGTTTCCAAAGAAATTGAACGAGTGATGGCAAAGGTCGGTTCATAACGGCTGTTCCGGAACCGGTCTCATCACATTTGTGCTCTCAAATTGATTTTTGAGAGCATTTTGCGGTTTACAGAAACAAATTTTAATGTTAAGAAACAACCAATTATAAACTGAATATAAAGTTTAAGGATAAAAAATGTTAGAGAAAAACTATACCCCTAAAGATTTTGAGGAAAAAATTTACGCCGATTGGGAAAACAGCGGTGATTTTCAGCCCGATATGCGCTCTTCTTCCGAGGCTTTTTCGATTGTCATTCCGCCGCCGAACGTTACCGGTGTTTTGCACCTCGGCCATGCGCTTGACGATACGTTGCAGGATATTTTAGTGCGCTATAACCGTATGCAGGGCAAAAAAGTTCTCTGGCAGCCGGGAACTGACCACGCCGGTATCGCAACCCAGATGGTGGTTGAGCGCAATCTGGCCAAAGAAGGTGTTTCCCGCCATGATTTGGGACGTGAAAAATTTATTGAAACCGTTTGGAAATGGAAAGAACAGTCCGGCGGCACAATTTGCAAACAGCTGCGCCGTTTGGGTGCGTCTTGCGATTGGTCGCGCGAACGTTTTACCATGGATGAAGGCTTAAGCCGCGCGGTTCGCAAAATCTTTGTCAATATGTATAAAGACGGCCTGATTTACAAAGCCAAAAAACTGGTCAACTGGGATTCCAAATTTATGACTGCCGTTTCCGATTTGGAAGTTGTTCAGAAAGAAACCGTCGGCAAAATGTATTACTACAAATATCCGATTGAAAACGAACCGGGCGAATTCATACACATTGCCACCACCCGTCCCGAAACCATGTTCGGCGATACCGCGGTAGCCGTTTCCAAAGACAATGAAAAACTGAAACATCTGATTGGTAAAAATGCGATTTTGCCGATTGTCAATCGTCCGATACCGATTGTCGCCGATGACCATGCCGATCCTGAAAAGGGAACCGGTGCGGTTAAGATTACTCCGGCGCATGACTTTAACGACTTTGAAGTCGGCAAGCGCCACAACCTGCCGATGATTAATATTTTGAACGAGGATGCCACCCTCAATGAAAATACGCCTTTCCCGGGGATGGATACGCAGACGGCGCGCCGGAAAACCATTGAAAAGCTGGAAGAACTCGGCCTGATGGAAAAGATTGAAGACCACCCGATGGTTATTCCTTACGGTGATCGTTCCGGCGTGGTTATTGAGCCTCTGATGACCGACCAATGGTTTGTTGACGCACCGAAACTGGCGGTTAAAGCGATTGAAGCGGTTGAAAACGGCGATATGGAATTTGTGCCGAAGTCATACGAAAAAACCTATTTTGAATGGATGCGCAATATCCAGCCTTGGTGCATTTCCCGTCAGCTGTGGTGGGGACACCAGATGCCGATTTGGTACGGCCCGGACGGCGAAATCTTCTGTGAAGAAAATGTTGAAGAAGCTCAGGCTGCCGCAGACAAACATTATGGCAAACACGTTGAGCTGACCCGTGAAACTGATGTTCTTGATACCTGGTTTTCTTCCGGGCTGTGGGCCTTTTCAACTCTCGGCTGGCCGGATAAAAGCGACTATCTGGATACGTTCTATCCGACATCTGTGCTGGTAACCGGCTTTGACATCATTTTCTTCTGGGTTGCCCGTATGATGATGATGAGCATGTACATGATGAAGAAGGTACCGTTCCGCAAATGCTACATTCATGGTCTGGTCCGTGACGAAAAAGGCCAGAAAATGTCCAAGTCCAAAGGCAACACCATTGATCCGATGATTCTGGTTGAGCAATACGGTGCCGATGCGCTGCGTTTCTTCATGGCCGCCATGGAAACTCAGGGGCGCGATATCAATATGTCGGAAGCCCGTATTGCCGGTTATCGCAATTTTGCTACCAAATTATGGAATGCCGCCCGCTTCGGTGAAATGAACGAATGCAGACTGCGCTCGGATTTTGATGAAACTAAGGCAGAGCTGGCGGTCAACCGGTGGATTATTGCCAAAGCCAAACAGGCGACCAAAGAGGTAACCGATAATCTGAACGCTTTCCGCTTTTCGGAAGCGGCCAATGCCGTTTACCAGTTTACCTGGGGCTCTTTCTGCGACTGGTATATTGAGATGATTAAGCCGATTTTGTATGGCGAAGACGAAAAGGCCAAAGCCGAAACCCGTGCTGCTTTTGCCTGGGTTCTTGACCGGATTCTGGTTATTCTGCATCCGTTTATGCCGTTTATTACCACCGAACTGTGGAATAACACCTGCGATGAACGTAAATGCAAACTGATTAATTTTGCCTGGCCGAAAGATGCGGCTTTTGATACCGCGGCCATGGACGAGGTTGACTGGTCGATTGAGCTCATCAGCGCCATTCGTTCACTGCGGGCGGAAATGAATATTCCCGCCGGTGCCAAATTGACGGTTTATCTGAAAGACGGCAACGCGCAGTCCTGTGCTAATCTGCAAAGCTTTAATCAGATTATCTGCTCTCTGGCGCGTTTGGACAAGCTGGAATGTTTTGCCTCCGGACAGGAAATCAGCAAAGATATGGTTTCAGGCGTTTTCCGCGAAGGCATCATCTTACTGCCGTTGAAAGGCGTGGTTGATTTTGCCGCCGAAAAAGAACGTTTGAAAAAGGAATTGGACAATCTCAACAAATATTTGGAAGGCTATGCCCGCAAACTGAGCAACCCGAGCTTTGTCGAGCGCGCTCCTGCCAAAGTGGTCGAAGAAGAAAAACGCCGACAGGCCGAAGCAATGGAAAACAAAGCCAAAATCGAAGAAGCCCTGCAGCGTATTGCCAACTTCTGATACAAAAATCCCCTGAAATTATTTTCAGGGGATTTTGTTTCGGAAAAACGTTTCTGACAGCAAAACTTGCTAAGGGATGGTTTTTCTGTTAGAATTAAAACTGATTTATTATTGTTTCCGGGGAGAAGGCTGATGCAGGAGAATGACGAAAATACGGTTAATCAGGAAGATGAAATGTCGTCGCAGGATACAGCGCATGAATATCCTGATCAGGAAGGGACATCTGTGCCGACGGAAGATGACGGAAATGAAAGCCGCTCCCGTCCCAATCGGGGAAAACAGATTTTAAGGGCAGTGACCGAAGTGGCAGGCGTAGAGGATGTCTATGAAACCGTTGCCGTTATTGTAAAAAAAGATGAAAACGTTACGCCGAAAGAGAAAAGAAAAAAAGTTTTGGATGCGGTGCTGAAAGTTACCGGCGTTCGGGGCGCATATAATGATGTCAAAGAGGTGTTCAAGCGCAGAAACAAGGAGAAAAACGCCGAAGAAACTCCTGAAAAGCCGGATAAAAAGACAAAGCGCAAAAATGTTTTTAAGAGGATTGTTCAGGCCGTCAAACTGGCTTGCAAGGCCGGAATATTTGTTTGCAAATGTCTGATGAAAGTTGTCGGTCCCGGTGTTTATGTTATTGAAAAGATACTGGAAAAAACTTTAGTCGTGGCCAAAACGACATATAAGGCTATCAAAGCCGATGATAAAAAAGAAAGGAGAGAAATCCTGATTAACGGCGCCGTTAAACTGATTGGCTGGGATGGTAAAACCGGAAAACTGCAAAAAAAATTACAAAATGCCGCTAAAACGGTTCATACCGTTTCCGGCGCTGTCGGCAGTATAGCCAAAGAGCCCAATGTGGACGGATTGATTGGTGCTGCGGTAATTATCGGCAAAGATGCCGTCAGTGATACCAAGGTCGGACGGATTGCCGATGATGTAAATAAATACGGTGAAAAGCTGAATAACGAATTGCGACAGAATGAAACGGAAAATAAGCCGTCTGTTTCACCGGTAACCAACGCTGCCGATAATCGGGAAACAGCAGCTCCGGCAGTGACGGAAGAAAATATCGTCGCAGCAGCGGAAATAAATATGGAAAATATCACCGAAACAACGGTACGGCCCGAAACACAGACGGAAAATACGAATACGCAAGCCGATACTGTATTGCCGGAAACGGTTGCGGAGGAGTTCAAAAATAATATGATATCCGGGCACCAACGCCTGCAGGAAGTCAGAGCAAAAATAGCAGCCCGAAAAAACAGTACGGAAGACAATCCCCAAACGGCGGCAGACGATATTGCCTTGATACGAAGTTTGCGAACCCGTCCTGCCCGGCAGACGGTTATCCGCCGGCCACAGAATTTCAGCGCCGAAAGAATGATGTTGCTGCAAGCGATGCAACGCTGTTAGTTTTGTAATAAAATCATGATTGTCTAGGATTTAAGGCCATATATTTTATAGTCGAAGCCTAAAATAAATAAAGTTAAAAAGGGGACTGCTTTTAGTCCTTTACATTTTTATATTTCCCCTATAATCTCTAACCAGATATGCTTTTGCATATCCAGGGCGTCGAAAACCCTTTTGCATTATCAGTCGTAGCATAACGACTTAAATCATTATGCCGATTTCTGTCTTGGACGGATGTCGGCTAAATAAGGCTATGCGCTGAATAAGCCGAGCCGTTTGATAATGCACGGTTTTCGAACATCCGCCCACCTTTTCATGGTGGGTTTTGTTTTAACGACTAACGTAAGGATGTTCTAATGAAACGTGTAATAATGCTGCTGATTTCTGTTTTATATATAAGTGGATGCAGCACCCATATAACTGATTTTTCTATGATTTCTAGTAAAAATGTCAACCTTAACAAAGTTGATATAGATAAACTTCCCCAAAGTAAAAATGTCATAGGAGAAGACAAAAAATTTGTTTTCTTATTTATTCCATTTGGACAGCCAACAATTAAAGGCGCATTAAATGATGCTCTGCAGAAAGGGAACGGAGACTTGATGGTTGATGCTTCTGTATATGTCACAAATTGGTGGTTCCTCATTGGGCAGACCGGCATTGAAATTAAAGGTGATGTTGTCAAAACCAGAGAAGGAGAATAATCATGAAAAATATTATCTTAGCTTTAGCTTTGATGCTGTCCGCTTGTACGGTGACTCATGGTAGTTTTACAGTGATGAGTAATAAAATTGTAGACATCAAAAATTTTGACCTTGGAAAGAGTGAAAGAATTAAAGGAGTTACAGGAGAGAATATGGAGCATATCATTATATTTATTCCGACAGGAGTACCTAGTATTACAAATGCTCTCAATGATGCTTTTGATAAAACAGATACGGATATTATGACAGATGTCACATTAAAGAGTTGGTATTGGTATATTCCGTATATTTATGGAAATGCGGGTTGGGAAGTTTCCGGAGATGCAATAAAGACAAGGAGAAATTAGCAAAAGGGGCGGATAAACCGCCCCGATTTACAATTTAATCTCCATACCGTCATAAGCCAAGTCAACCTGCGGCGGCAGCAGGGATTTAAAACTCTCATAATCAACTTTTGCCGAAAGATGCGTCAAAATGGTTTTTTGAGGCTGTAATTGCTCCAGATAAGGCTGTATTTTTATCCAATTGCTGTGTCCGTTGCGCACCTGCTGCATTCCGTTGTTGCATTCCAAAAGCAGCAGGTCCAGTCCATGCAGGCAGTCCAGGACTTGTTGCGTCAGATTATCGTAGTCGGTTACCAGGGCAAAGTTTTTATAGCGAAATCCCCAGCTGTGAATCCGGTTGTGCGGCAGTTCAAAACAGGTCCAGTCCATATTTTCAATCAGATTATTGCCGTTTTTTATTTCAAGCCAGCGAATACGGTCTTTACCGTTTTCCTGATAGGTTCCGAACATATACCCGTAGCAGCGTTTCAGTTCGGCCAGAGTTTCTTCCGCGGCATAGACGTTAATCTGCTTTCCGAGCAATGCAGCCGCTCTGAACAGTTCAGGTACGCCGGCGATATGGTCATAATGTCCGTGAGTTAAGAAAACGCCGTCGATGTCGGTAATATTATTGGCAAGCGTTTGCAGACGAAATTCCGGCCCCATGTCAATTAAAATTTTATGGCCGTTGTCTTCCAGATAAACCGAAAATCTGGATCGTTGGTTATACGGGTGAGTGCGGTCTTTAATTTCACCCCAGTGGTTAAAGCACATCGGCAAACCGTAAGCCGAGCCTGAACCTAAAATTTTAATAATCATTTCCCCGCCTTTCGCTTATATCTTAAAAAAATCCCCCGTAACGGTCGCTGCGGGGGATTTTTTTATAATGAAAAATTACTTTTTCAAAATAGACTTACCGGCATAAACCGCCATATCGCCCAGTTCTTCTTCAATACGAATGAGCTGGTTGTATTTGGCCATACGGTCGGTACGAGACATCGAACCGGTTTTAATCTGACCGCAGTTGGTGGCAACGGCGATATCGGCAATCGTGGTGTCTTCGGTTTCACCGGAACGGTGAGACAAAACAGCGGTGTATTTGTTGCGCTGAGCCAAGTCAACAGCTTTCATGGTTTCGGTCAGAGAACCGATTTGGTTAACCTTAACCAGAATAGAGTTGGCTACACCTTTTTCAATACCCATTGCCAAGCGTTTCGGGTTGGTAACAAACAAATCGTCGCCGACCAGCTGAACTTTGTCGCCGATGGCGTCGGTCAGCATCTTCCAGCCTTCCCAGTCATCTTCGGCCATACCGTCTTCAATGGAGAAAATCGGGAAACGGTTGCAGAGGTCTTTATAGAATTCAACCATCTGAGCGTTGGTGTAAGATTTGCCTTCGCCTTTCATCTCGTATTTGCCGTTTTCATAAAATTCGGAAGAAGCGGCGTCAATAGCCAGAACAACGTCTTCACCCGGCTTGAAACCGGCATCTTTAATGGAATTGACAATGAAAGTCAGAGCTTCTTCGGCAGACTGCAGATTCGGAGCGAAACCGCCTTCGTCGCCGACGTTGGTGTTGTGGCCGGCTGCTTTCAGGTTCTTTTTCAGAGTATGGAAAATTTCGGCGCCCATACGAACGGCTTCTTTGATTGAAGAAGCGGAAACCGGCATAATCATGAATTCCTGAATGTCAATCGGGTTGTCGGCATGCTGGCCGCCGTTAACGATGTTCATCATCGGAACCGGCAGAGTGCGGGCCATGGTGCCGCCCAGATAGCGGTACAGCGGCAAGCCGGCTTCTTCGGCCTGGGCTTTGGCAACGGCCAGGGAAACGGCCAAAATGGCATTGGCGCCCAGACGGCCTTTATTTTCGGTGCCGTCCAGGTCAATCATGGCCTGGTCGATGGCAATCTGGTCTTCGGCATCTAAACCGGCCAAAGCGTCATAAATTTCTTCGTTAACATTGTTAACGGCTTTTTCAACGCCTTTGCCGCCATAACGTTTCTTGTCGCCGTCACGCAGTTCGACAGCTTCATGAACGCCGGTAGAAGCGCCGGACGGAACGGCAGCGCGGCCGAAAGCGCCGGACTGCAGAACAACGTCGGCTTCAACGGTCGGATTGCCGCGAGAGTCCAAGATTTCTCTGGCATGAATATCAACAATAGCACTCATTTTTTTCTCCTAATTAATTTATAAAATGAACTGCGTATAACTTCCTGCATTTTGAGGCGAATGTCAAGCACAACTATACTTATCAGTAAGATAAAATGCATTTTGTGCCGGGCTCGGGAGCGTCGTAAAACTATTCGGTTGCCGCAAAAATTTGCAGCCCGAAAGGCGGAATGAAAAGCTGCCGGAGGACTTGGCTTTTCGGCTTATCGTGCTGCGGCCGTTTGTCCGGGATTTTTTTATTGCAAGTTAATTTTTGAACGGTTAAATTAAAAAAAACGATTGAAAGGAGCTGCCCATGTTTTCGGAAAAATGGCATAAACGTTTTATGGAAGTTGCGGAATTGGTTGCCACCTGGTCAAAAGACCCTTCAACCAAAACCGGTGCAATTGTCGTCGGCCCTGACCGTGAAATCCGTGCCACCGGCTATAACGGCCTGGTCAGAGGCGTAGATGATAATAAGCCGGAACGGATGGAGCGCCCGACCAAATATGATTTTTTTGAACATGCCGAACGCAATGCCATTTATAATGCCTGTCTGACCGGAACCTCGCTGAAAGGCTGCGTAATGTATGCCACTCACGCACCCTGCACCGACTGTGCCCGCGCCATTATCCAATCGGGAATTAAAATGGTGGTAACTCACGAAGTCAAAATTGATGAAAATACTCCGCAGAATACCTGGCGCGATAAGCTTGCTTTTTCCGAGCAGATGTTTCGCGAGGCCGGCATTGAATATTTAACGCTCCCGCGCGAAAAATAATCCAGTCATCTTTAAAACCGCATATTTTGAACTATGTCACTTTTATGAGACGCCGCACTTTAAAAGTTTAATAGGTCATATTATCTATAACCCAGAGATAAATTAATGACATATTAAAACTTTTGGTGTAAAAAACAAGCTGCCAAAGTTAGTACCATAGGAGGTTATACGTATGAAAGTTCTCATAGCCGACGACCATGCCTTATTTCGTGACGGCCTTAGTCTGCGATTGGAAAAAATTGAGCCTAAGTCCGTCATTTTTCAAGCTGCTAATTTTACCCAGGCATTGAAAATTCTTGATGATGAGAAGAAAATCGATTTGGTAATTCTGGATTTGGATATGCCGGATATGAATTGGGAAGAAGGCCTGGCCGAACTCCGTCAAAAGGCAAACGGAGCCCGCTATGTCATCGTATCTGCTTCCGAAGATCCCCGCAATATCCGCAAATCGCTGGAGCAGGGAGTTTGCGGTTATATTCCCAAACGTTCCGAACCGAAAATTCTGACCAGTGCCCTGCAGTTGATTTTAGACGGCGGAACTTATTTGCCGCCTTCCGTGCTTGAGCCAAATCCGGCCATCTCGGGGTCGGAGAAAAACAGCGCAACGGCGCCGGTTTCCAGCGGCAAAACCTTAACCAACCGTCAGCAGCAGGTTTTGGGATTGGTTGCTCAGGGAATGTCCAATAAACAGATTGCTTATGAAATGGGTGTTTCCGAAGCGACCGTTAAACTGCATATAAATGCCTTGCTTCGTTCGGTCGGTGCCACCAATCGGACACAGGCGCTGATCCGTGCCCAACAGATGGGGCTGATTTGACTGCCGGAAATTTTTCAAACCGCAACCGTGTGTCGAACCACACGGTTTTTCTTTGCCGGAAAAATAATAAAAAGCCCCTCGGGAGGGGCTGTGGAGTTAGTTGTGGTTTTTAATGATATTGCCGCATCAGGCCGCTTAAAACACCTTGAATCTTAACCCGGTTGGCCGGAAGCCTGCGGGTCTGATAATCTTTGTTGCAGGGAATAAGCAGAATATCGTTTTTGTCCCGCTTAATGACTTTAAGCGTTGCTTCGCAGTCATCTACCAGAGCAACGGCAATTTCGCCGTTGTTGGCGCTGTCCGTTTTTTTGATAATGACCGTATCACCGTCCAAAATGCCGGCTTCAATCATCGAATCCCCTTCAATGGTCAGGGCATAAAACAATCCGCGGTTAACCATTTCAAACGGAACGGAAACCTTTTCATTCTCGTCGGCAATGGCTTCAATCGGGGTTCCTGCCGCAATTTTTCCGTAAAGGGGGATTTGCGCTGCTGAATTCTGTAAGGCGGTTTCCCGCTTTTTTTCTTCTTCAATGATTGCGCTGGGCTTAAACTTGGGAAGTCTGACAACTTCCAGCGCCCGGGCGCGGTGAGGGAGCTTTTTGATAAAGTTTCTTTCTTCCAGCGCGGTAATCAGCGCATGAATGCCGGACTTTGATTTCAGGCCGACGGCTTCTTTCATCTCTTCAAAAGAAGGAGAACAGCCGGTTTCTTTTAAAACTTTGTTGATAAACATCAGCAGTTTGTATTGTTTTTCGGTCAGCATCCGTTTCCCCTAAAAAAAGTAGAACAAACAATATATTTGTTCTACTTTAGTTCTTTTTGCTTGTCAAGGGTGATTAACTGCGTCCGGCGCTTTTTTTGCGCTTGAGCTGACGATAGTCGATCAAATCTTTGGCCGGGGCTTTTACCTGTTTCTTCTCTTTTTTGTTGTTTGAAGCCAGTTTCCGGGCAATTTTCAATTCCTGCATGTTAAGCTCTTTCGGGGCCTTGGGCAACAGTTCCGTCAATGGTTGCAGCTTCAGCGGCTGTATTTTTGCGGCCTGAGCGATTTTTTCGGAATTGGCGTTGCTTTTTTTCTTGACGGAATCCTTTTGCTGAGCCTGTTCTTCAAACCAGGAGCGCATGTCGCCGTGCCCGGGAACGGCCTGGGCAACCAGCGTTGCGAATTGCGCCGTTTTCCAGTCAACCGTGGTGTCGTTCAACAGCTTGATCGCTCTGGTCTGAATGCTCTTGTTGCGCGTGAGCGTTTTGATGAATTCCTCCGAGTTGAGAGAAGCTTCGTCGCCGCCGTGTGTTTCGATAAATTTGACGGCCTTGTTGGCAATAGCTGTTCTTGACGCCGGCCTTTCCACCATAATCTGATGCATCAGCGACAAAACGGCCGGATGAAGCTTGCGGACGCTGGCTTTAACGCCGGATTTGTTGATAATATCCTGAACGGCCTTGAAATTATCCTGATTGTAAACCTCAACCATATACCATTCGAAAGCTTCGGTCATTTGATGTTCGTGCTGTCTGGCGGTTTTCTGCCAGTTGGCTTTGCCGACCCCGCCTTTTTTCAGGGACTGGTAAACCTCTTTATATTTTTCGTGATTTCCCAGCCATTTCAAAAATTTCTGAGCGTGTGCCGGGCTGATTTGGTTAATGCCGCGGTAGCCGCCTTTGTCATTCCAGGTGGCAATTGAGCTCGGGTTTTTACCGATACCGGCACCGTTGGTTTCATAAGTCGAGGCCAGCCAACAGGGAGAACCGTTGCAGACTTCGTTGTAATATTTGCCCGGGTAAGCCCGGAAAACGGCGCTGAATTCTATCGTCTTGGCGTCATTGCTTCTGTTTGGAGCCGCTGTGACTGACGCTTCGGTCGTGTCGATTTTGCGGTCTTCCGAGCGTCCTCCCGTTTCGGCCGCATGCGAATTAAGGCTTTTGCCGCTTAACAGCAAGGCCAACCCTCCGATTTTTACCGAACGGGGGATTCTGATATTTTTTGCTTTTTCGATAAGGTCAAATTCATTGGCAAACTTCCAGGCTTCCTTCAGAGACTGCGAAGTTTTTTCCAGCCAGATTTTCCACCCGGTGCGGGCGGTCGTAGTTTCTTCTTTTTTCATCTTTTTCTCCGTTTATTCAATAAAATTATAGTATCCGTCACTAAAAATGTCTAGAGCAAAATCATACTTTTTTATTGAAAAAAGGAATGCTTGTGTATATAGTGCTTGCTAGATTTTAATATAGATGAAATGGAAATTTTAATATGAGCGAAGAGACCAATATTCACCGTGAGTCCCGCCTGGCCAAATTGCGTGCTTTGGAGGAGAGCGGTTACAATCCTTATCCTTATCGTTTTCAACCGACGGCTTTTGCGGCTGATTTGCAGGAAAAATATAAAGACCTTGAAGCCGGTACCGACACCGAAGACCGCGTAACGGTTGCCGGCCGAGCCATGGCTGTCCGCAACAGCGGCATGTTTATCGACATTAAGGATAAAAGCGGCAAAATACAGGCTTTTTGCCATAAAAACCATTTGTCTGAAGAAGAACTGGCCCGCCTGAAAAATCTGGACGTCGGCGATATCGTCGGCATCAGCGGCTATATCCGCCGCACGCCGCGCGGAGAATTGTCTATTGCCGCCGAAAAGTTTGACATCATTGCCAAGTCGTTGCAGGCGCTTCCCGAAAAGTTTCACGGCCTGACCGACGTTGAAGCCCGCTATCGTCAGCGTTATGTCGATTTTATCATGAATGACGACAGCCGTGAAATTTTTGAAAAACGCTGCCGGATTACTTCTGCTGTCCGCCATTATTTTGAGGACAACGGTTTTCTTGAGGTCGAAACGCCGATGCTTCACCCGATTATGGGCGGCGCCAATGCCAAACCGTTCATTACTCATCACAATACGCTGGATATGGATTTATATCTGCGCATTGCTCCGGAACTTTATTTGAAGCGCCTGGTCGTCGGCGGATTTGACCGCGTGTTTGAAATCGGCCGAAACTTCCGCAACGAAGGTATTGACAAAAGCCATAACCCGGAATTTACCGCGCTGGAAGCTTATCAGGCTTATGCCGATTACAACGACATGGCCGAACTGATTCCGAACCTGATTGCTTATGTTGCCAAGCAGGTTCTCGGTACTCCGGTTATTCATGTCGGCGAGCATGAAATTGACCTGAGCAAGCCATGGGTTAAAAAATCGATGATTGATTTGGTTAAGGAATATACCGGAGCTGATTTCCTGACTGCCGAAACACTGGACGACGCCAAGACTTTGGCCAAGTCGGTCGGTGTTGACGCTTCCGACTGCATTTCCTGGGGCAAGGTTATTTCCGAGGTCTTTGATGCCAAAGTTGAAGAACATCTGATTCAGCCGACCCTGGTTATGGACATGCCGCGCGATATTTCGCCGCTGGCAAAAACCCATCGCAGCAATCCCCGCCTGGTCGAACATTTTGATGCCTATATCGCAGGCATGGAAATGGGCTGTGCCTATTCCGAACTGTCTAATCCGCTGGAACAGCGCGCCCGCTTTGAAGCGCAGTGCGCCGATCGTGAAGCCGGTGATGATGAAGCTCAGATGCTGGATGAAGATTTTGTCGTCGCTTTGGAAAACGGCTTTCCTCCTTCCGGCGGTATGGGAATGGGAATTGACCGCTTGGCTATTCTGCTGACCGGAGCTTCCACCATTCGTGATGTTATCGCTTTTCCGACCCTGCGCAAAAGAGATTAGCCTTGACCAAAGCCCGCCTGAAATCATCTGCGCTCGGCAGAAAACTGAAGAATATATTAAAAAAAGGTTTTGCCGGATTGCGGATGGTTTTAGCCTGCGGGCTTTTTCTCGGCCTTTTTTTCTGGTTGCTGCATCAGCAGGAATATCGTTTTAAAAACGATGCGGCCAAAACCGTCGGTGAAACGGCTATTGAAATAAGCTATCCGGATATTATGGGCGGAGAAACGGCGGTGGAAGAGGCCGTCTCACAGGAAGAAAACACTCTGCCGCAAAATTTTTCCGATGGCCCGATTGAAGAAAAATATTTAATTGCCGATGAAATTGAAAGCGGCGTTTCTTTCCCCGAGCAGCCGGTGGAAGCCCGTTTGTTGCAGGAGCTTCCTCAAGCTGCGGCGGTAGCCGTTAAGGAAAGCGAAGAAGATTACTCCCATTATGAAGAAAATCTTCCGGTAAATGTCATTGATCAGGGAAAACCCTGTATTATTCATGACAACCGCCGCAAAATCAGGGACATGAACATAAAAGTTTATGCCAAGCCTCCGTATTTCGGAGACCGTCCGGTAATTGCCGTTGTCATTGACGATATGGGAGACAACGTCCGCCGCACCCGGGACATAAGTTCTCTCCGGGCACCGATAACCGCTTCGTTTCTGACTTATCCGCCGCAGCTTGAACGGCAGGTCTCCCGCTCTTTGGCCGCCGGGCATGAAATAATGGTCCATGTGCCGATGCAGCCTAAATCCAATATCAATATGACGGCGGATATTTTAACGGTTGAAATGACTCCGCAGCAGGTCAACGATAATTTTCGCCGCATGCTGACAAAATTCCGCAATATCCGCGGTGTAAACAATCACATGGGAAGCCGTCTGACCGAAGATCGTCCGCGTATGGCTGAGATTATGAAGGTTTTGAAAGAACAGGGATTGTTTTTTCTTGATTCCAAAACCACGCCGCATTCGGTCGGAGACCGTGTCGCCCGTGAATATGGTGTCGGCTATGCTACCCGTAATGTCTTTCTTGATAATGTCAATGAACTCGGCTATATCCTCAAGCAATTGGCTCAGACCGAAAAGATTGCCCGCAAAAACGGTTATGCCATTGCTATCGGTCATCCCAAATCTCAGACTTATGAAGCTCTGAAGCAATGGTTGCCGACCTTGGAGCAAAAGCAAATCAGGCTGGTTCCGCTCAGCCACATCGTTACGGCGTTAAATCCCCGGCCGTCGGAGGGGACTGAGGTTAAAAAATAAGGGAGCCGGAGCTCCCTGTCTTGTTACATCGGACAATTGCAGCTTTTGAATTCTTTGTCATAACGCTGATGGTCTTTCATAATTTGCTTATGTTCTTTCATCAGTTCTTTATGGTCTGCCATAATTTGTTTGTGCTCTTCTTTAATCTTGTCCATTTCCTTTTGCAGCTTTTCGGTAATATCCATTGTTTTTCTCCTAACAAATTGCTTACGGCAAAAATATAAGCCGGACGGATAAAAATCCAAGCCCGGCTTATCCTAAAGTAGGGGACGTTTATTGAAAGTCCTTGACGGCTTTGTCGGTAGCAAAATCTGCCGTCCGGGAAATGGTATTGTTGACTGATTCGGCCAAATAAGTGTCATAATAGTATTTGCCGCCGTAAGCCAGCGCAGCCAGAACAATCAAATAAAAAACAGTTTTCATTGCCAATCTCCTTTGTTAATAAGCGCCAGTCTATGTCATGACGGTTAAAACAGCATTAATAACGCTTGATAACACAAAATAAATGATTAAATCCCTAACGAAATTTTTAATAAAAAAGGAGAGAAGTATGAAAAAGTGCTGGCTTTGGGCGCTTCCGGTCCTGTTGACGGGCTGCGCCAATACCGTAGAGGTTAAAAATGCCGCGGATTTCAAATGCGGTGAACAGATTATCCACGCGGAAGTGTTTGATGACAACTCAATGATTGTGCGGATTAACGGCGTGAATAACGTCCTGACCAAAGTAGCTTCCGCCTCCGGCGAGAGATATGAAAATATCGCCAGCCGGGTTGTTTTCAGCCAAAATGACGGCGATACTTATCTGACCATTAATAACCGCCGCTATCCGCTGTGTCAGGAAATTGTCAGATAAACGGCTTAATCGATAACCTTATCGATAACCTTGACATATTCCTGATAGCGTTCGGCATACTGAGCTTCATATTTTTGAGCAATCTCGACCAAAGACTTTTGCTCTTTGAAACGGTTAATCAGCGTTTCGTCGGTTTTCACGCTCAGAGTTTCGGTGGCTTCGTCATAGGCCAGAGTAAGACGGATTAACTGAGCCTGAAGCGGAAAAGACATAATCTGGTCGTAATAGGTTTTGCCCAAACGGAATTTGGTTTCCAAATTCGGATTTTCATTTGTCAGGCAGCGGGCAACCGTTGTCTGACGGATAAATTCCATAATTAAAATCGGCGAAAAAGGGGCTTTCTGTTCGTTGTTTTCCATTTGTTTCTCATCGCGGTAATGTTGCAATGGATATAAGTTAATCCAATTCCCTGAAAAAATAAATATGTTTCTGCCGACTTGTGCAGGCTTGTCTGAAAAGAAATTATTCTGCATAAGTAATAAAAAAAATAGACGTGCCTCGAATAATGGTTTATAAAATTTAAAAGTAATAATTAATAGTTACATATCAGGGGAGAGGCCGTGAACAACAATTATATAACGATTACCGCTGTCAGCCCGGCCGAAACGGATAAAAGGCCCGGCAGCGCAAACCGGAGAATGCTTCTCTGCCGCCGGTTTCAAATTTTACCGCAAAGCCTGAAACTGACCGTCAAAACGTTTATTGCCGACGATAGGGAAATATCCTTAGAAAACGTCGGCTTTTTTGTATCTGGTGATTTTCGTTGTTTAAGAGAAATATAATGCGCAGAGGAATCAGAAACCGGCCCGCCAAACCATACAGTCAGGGCGTTAAAATTGAAAACAAACCTTTTTCTTCCGGTTATTTTCCTCAGGTCAAAAAGCCGTGCAGCTAAGCGAAAATGTTATTGCCTGCCAGGTAAAAATATTGTAGGTTAGCCTCAGCAAAAGGAGCAGTGAATGCAGATTTCAATTATAATTCCGATTTATAAAGTCGAAAAATATCTCCGAGAATGTCTGGAGAGCATTAAGACGCAGAATTTTCAGGATTATGAAGTATTAATGATTAATGACGGGTCACCGGATAACTCGGAGGTTATCTGCAAGGAGTTTGCTGCTGGCGATGCACGTTTCAAATATATCCGGCAGGAAAATCAGGGCGTTTCCGCAGCGCGGAATAAAGGTCTGTCTCAGGCCCGTGGTAAATATGTCTATTTTATGGATCCGGACGACACCTTCAGCCCTGATTTTCTGGAAGCTCTGTATAATGAGGCCGAAGCCGGCGGTGCTGATATCGTTTTGAACAATTCGGTGCTGATAGGGCTTTCTCCCCGTAAGGTGTTGCAGCTTAAGGATATTCCGAACGGCTGTTATGATGCAGATATTCGGAACTATTTTGTTGACGGGTATTTGTGGTATAAACTTTTCCGCAAGGAAACGATTGACCAGGCGCAAATTGCTTTTTTGCCGGGCTGCCGTTTCCGGGAAGACGAACTTTTCGGAATGATGCTCTATCCTTATTGCCGCAAATTCAGCGTTATCCGGCAGGGATATTACTATTATCGCCAGCACGGAGAATCCGCTTTGGCTTCCGTTTTGAAAAATCGTAAGGCTTATAGTGAAACGATTGCCCGCAATTTGGAAACAATTTTTCGTTTCTATAAGGAACGCGGACTTGATGAATATTTCCCGATTGCCCTGCGTCTGCTTCCATATTTTCATGAGTGGCATAATCCCCGCCATTATTGGCAGACAATGCAGCAATTGAATATGCATCTTGATTTGGAAAAATGGAGAGATTCCCTGCCGATTCATCTTCGTTTGTCCTTGTTGCCGCAGAGCTATCCCGCTTTCCGTCTGCGAATGTTCTGGCTGTACGGTTCCGGCGAACTGAAAAAAATCCGCAAACAGATGTTGTCGGTCAAACTGAGCAAGAAACACAAACTGATTCGGATTTTAGGGATAACACTGCTGGAAAAGGATAATCGGGATATAAAAAATAAAAAAATTGCATAATTTTAATTTTTTTGCTTGACCTGATAAAAAATAACCAGTATATATGCTCTCGTATTCAAATGGTCCCATCGTCTAGAGGCCTAGGACATCGCCCTTTCACGGCGGTAACACGAGTTCGAATCTCGTTGGGATCACCAATTGCAACACCTTCCTTTTTGGAGGGTGTTTTTTTGTTTAAAGACCTGATGTAATCGTAAGGTTTCCTTAGGGTGTACGAGATTTTACGGTCTTGTAATTTCAAGTTCGAAAGTAAAAGGTGCAAAATCTCTCTTTTTGTTTCTACTTTCGAACTCTGGAAGATTTGGTACGCATTATTACCCAAGGAAAGTATTGTGGCGACTGCGATTGAAAACTTTTCATCAGCCTTAGTCAGTCGTTCTAACTTGTTATTAAGTTCGTATTGCTCCTGTTTTAATCGGCTTACTATTTCATTTGAGCGTTCTGGAGTAATCTTCTGTGTCACTAACAGCGTATCTGTATATTGAATTTGTTTTTGAAGTTCATCGTATTTCTGGCGAATATCTTTGATCTCCAAGTTAAGAGCTTTATTTTGTTGATTAATAATTTTTTCCATATCCGACCTGAAATAACTCATTATCTCTTGTGGTGCGGACAAGTTTTTTAATTCGTCTTCGATTTGTTGTAAAACAACGTTTTCATTAACTTGCGGATTCTTGCAGTTTCCCTTGAAATGCGAACACTTTAAATAGACATACTCTTTGCCGCTTGGTTTGATTTTACGGTCACTACTAATCATACAACCACATTCACCGCAAGTTATCAACCCCCGAAAGATAAAAGGCTTTTCAGTCGTTTTGAAATGTTTAGGCTCTTCAGGTTTGCGACCGTGCATAATGTCCTGACACGTTTTGAACAGAGCGGGAGCAATCAATGTTTCATAGTTGTGTTTGTGCCATTGGTCTTTATATAACATTTCACCGATATAAAATTTGTTGTTCAATATGCGATGAATTGTGCTTGTATCAAACGGTTTACCAGAAAAACGGCTGACAAGCCCCCATTCTTTGCATTTTTTCATCATATCCTTAACCGAATAAAGCCCTGTGGCATATTCATTAAAAAGCTTCTGAATAATCGGCGCTCGTTCCTTATCAATGATGACAGCGGCTTTTCCTTCTGGTGTTCTTACATTTAAATAACCGGCTGGAGCTTTGGACATACAACGTCCTTGTGCTACTGAGTAGTCCATGCCGTAGATAACATTATCCCTAAGGCTTAAAACGTAATTTTGAGCCATAACAACGTTTAAACCGAGTAGAGTTATGTCTCCGGCTTTAGAGTTTTTATTAATTATCAGGTTTTCTTGGGTTAGATGTATCTCTAATTGACCAGTTTGGCACATATTATAAACTTCTGGTAAATTTGTAAAACTTCTAAATAGTCTGTCCGTCTTTAAACATACAAGTGCGACACCGCCTTTTTGTTGCTGGCAGAATTTTATAACCTCAAGAAATTTCTTACGTACTCCTCGAGTACTACTTTCTACTAATTCAGCATCTTTAATTATAGTCAGACCTTTTTTCTGACAGTATTCTGTTAGTATTTCCAACTGATTTTGAAGAGAATTGCCGTCCTTTTCCTGCATAACGGTTGATACTCGTCTTAGTAAAACTGCTTTTGTTACCACTTTTAAATCTCCGTTGTTAAAAACAACAATATTATGCAATTTTAGACAAAACAAGCAATTTATTTGTTTTTAATCTGATTATCGGTAATTTACAATGATTATTTAACATTATTAGATTTCATCCATTGATCTTGTTGTATTCTGTATAAACAAACAATTTCACATATAATAATGTTTGATTTATCCATCATCTTGCAAGGCAAATGAGTTGTCTTTCCAGTCAAGCGACTGTGTTTTAATTTTGTCCAAATAATAGAAATGAAGAAAGCTGATATAATCAAATCGTGGTATCCTAATGAAGTTTTATCTGACGATGAAGCACTGGCTATCTATGACCGTTTATTGAAACTTTACCTCACTCTCTACTATGCGGATAAAGAAAATAGGGAGAATAAGATATAATGCATAAAAAATTTGGTCCTAATACCTTGAGCCAAAAATTTAAGGAAGTTAGGAAAGCGTTTAAGCTTTTTGGTGAAATCGAGTTACAAGGCCGTCAATCGATACAACAGGCTATTATTGGTTGTTATGATATTTATCTTCATTACAACGAAAAGTTAATTAGAAAAAGATGTAAAAAGGCAGGTATTTCATACAAGCTGAAAAAGCCGATGAAAATGATTCTAATGCTTGCTATGAGAGTATCTGATGATTGTGGTGATGAACGTATTAAAGCAAGAATCAGAACGTATGTTAGGGTTTTGAGACGGTTTAACAGTTTAAGCTATGATTTGTACACAGCTGAAGAAAACTTAGGGCAATATGGAATTGATTATTTTGCTAATCTTCGCTCGAAAAAAGAGGACAATACAGACAATGTGAATGATAATGAAGATGAGGATGACGATAGTGACAAACAGTTAGAATTACCTTTTGGTGATGGCGACGATGATACAGAAGACTATGATGAAGAGGAGGCGGAAGACGATGCAGATGATGACATTGGCGAAGATGACAATAACAATGCGGACACCGTGACTTCGACTTCTGAAGCTCAAAAGCAGTCTTTGGGAGATAAAACTGTCAAATTTTTCCAAGCAAACAACATCAAAGATAAAAATTATGTCATTTGGGTTGTGGGTAACGAAGTGTATAAAAGTATAGATATGGCTCTGCTCAAGCGGCTTGATGATTTTGATTTTATAAAATTGAAGTGAAAATTTTGAGAGGGGGATAAAGCCAATCCCCCTTTTTCAAAACGTTGTAATACAACGTTTTGGTTAAAAAATCGCAATTATGTATACAAACATAATCAAAACATAATGCAGTTAAATCAATAAAATAAAGGAATTACAAATGAAAACTTTTTCAGAAAAATTTGAACAGAATGCAAATTTACAATTGAGAAAAGTAACAAGAGCAATCGATTTGTATGTTAAGAATGTTTATATAAAAAGCCGGTTAGTTCGGTATGTTAACAGCCAAAACGGATTTGGAATGATGCAACCATTAGCCCTCAAAAACTTTTCAGATGTTGTTTATTCATATTTGGAACCAATTATCGGTAGTGGTAACATCTCAATGTTTACGGTTGTTGTCGATAAATATAACTTCGGACAGGATAATTGGAATTTTCAATACAAGTCATTTCAAAAGAAAATAAAAAAGATTTTTAAAGGATATGATTATATCGCTAATGTTGCTTTAGATGAATTTCCTCGGATATCTTTTCAACAAGACGGTACTTTGATGACACCGCATATTCACGGAATATTTTTCCGTACATTAACACGTTGGGAAAAGTCAAAGTTAACAAAAGCAATAAAAAAATACTTTCCGGAAAGTCGTATCAGACCATTTGTTGTGAGGGCTCAATATGATTTGGAATCTGCAATACAATATAGTTTCAAAGCCTTATTTGGTGGAAAAAGAACATTTACGAGAAGAGATTTAACCGTCGGATTTAAAAATACGGATATGACATATAAAGCAATTTATGTAAACTTCACCCATCTAAAACGTTTCAAAATATATGATTTAGCTTTTGCAGGTGGAAAAGGTAAAGAAATTTTATGCAATATTATTAATGATATTGAAAATGGGAGTTAATTATTAAGGTAATTATATACGGTGCGTCTGGATACGCCATATTGCTTGGCGATTTGGGTAATCGGAGTACGATTGGTAATGAGCGCTTTTATTTCCTCAATTTGTTTGGCGGTTAGTTTAGGCTGACCGCCTTTATATTTGCCGTGCAGTTTGGCAAGGGCAATTCCCTCTCGTTGACGTTCTAATATTAAATTGCGTTCAAGCTCTGCAACGGCTCCTAACATCGTCATCATCATTTTTTGATAAGGGTCTTGTTTATCGGGTGCAAACGTTAAATTCTCTTTGTGAAAAACAATTTTAGCCCCTTTGGCGGTAATCTCTTCAACCAAATTTAACAGGTCTTTGGTATTACGAGCCAGTCTGTCCATTGAATGGATGTTTACCACATCACCGGCACGAATATTCAGTAACATAGCCTGCAATTCAGGGCGGTCGGTATTTTTACCGCTGATTTTTTCGATATAGGCACGGTCACACGCAATATCTAAAAGTTGTCGTTCGGTGTTTTGGTCGGTAGTCGATACTCTCTTATAGTTAAAAATCATATTTTTTGCTCCTTTGTGTGAATTTGGGGTTTATAACTTTGGTTTACACCTGTGCAATGAATACGGTTTAGCATTTATTTTGCACGGTTTTTCGGTTGTGAATTTGGAGTATGCTCCGTTTGCATATGCATTATAAAAACATCATCTATTTTATACGGCGTAGGTATGTCTTGGAGTTTTATACTTTTATAAACCCAGGAATCATTTAGGATAATCTTATCTTTTTTGATCTTATTTAGTACGCTCCAATGTTTCATGCCGTTATTTTCGCTGATTGTAAAAATGATTGCGGTGTTTTTTGTCGTCAGATACGGTTTTAGATGAGCAGCAGTAATGTTTTGGTGATGAAACGGTTGATTGATTGTGATTTTGAATTGATACTTGTCTAGGAGGATTTTTTGAGTGTTTTTTATGAGTTGTAAAGCAGTTGTATATGAAACGCCTCTTTGTTCAATATTTTTTAATCCGCCGATTGCCGCTAACTTTTCAAGAAGACGGTTGAATATATAAATTTGATTTTTGTAAGAAAATGTGCCGTGTGTCATTTTTTGAATGCCGTTTATTATGCTGTAAATTGAACAAAAATAATCACACGAACCTTGGGTAAAAACATGTTCTTTTTTCATTGTCAGTACTCCTCGGCACACATAATCGTCAATACCCGGTTTGTAACGTTTTCATCATCGGGAGCTGGTGAAAGGCATTGATAATCGACATCATAATAGTCTATTTTCCAAAAGAACTGTTGCTTTCCCAAAGTGATACAGCCAAAATCGTGTTCTCCGTATGGGTCGTTATCTTTGGAAAAATTATCGAATGATTTTACTTTTGAAAATAACTGCTGTTGTTTATTAAGCCCTAAAGCCCGCACTCCCGGTGTGATAACAATTTTTCCGTTGGCAAATGTTTTTCTTAAACTGTCATTGAGATGTTTTATTTTTTCTGTATTCATGTTTTTCTCCATAAAAAAAGACCAAGGATTGTTTCCTTGGCCTTGATGTTGTTTAAATGTATGTGTATGTTTCGCTTCATTTAAAATACCTTATCTGCCGCTATCGAGCGGTGCTGATATCTATATGAATTTCAATGATTTTTACATTTCACATTATACATCGAATCGGTAAAAATACAATAAAAATCATCATTTAATTTGTTATGCGAATCGGCTAAAAGTCGAAAAAACGATGTTGTCGGTTTATTTTTGTCGGTCGGTAAAATAATTTCATCATATATGAAACTAATTAACGGGGGAAAATATGAATTTTGATAAAGAGCTTAGGACGGTTAATGAAATAGCATATCTTAAACAAGAGATTAAAAAGTTAAAATTGCTCTTACGAAAAATTGCGGGAATGCAAAGAAACTATGTCTGTCGATATTGTGGCAAGCAAGCAACTAAACCTCACGGCGGCAAGTGTCCGTACAGCCCGCATACTAATAAATGCCACGAATTTATTAAGGCATAGGCTGACTAAGGTTTATGTTTGGAATTTCCATACCAATCTCTTTAATCAGCTTTTCCCTTTCTTCAAAATCTTTTTCATGATAAATTTGTAGTTCTCTATAAAGCCACATATAAAAGGTATCTATTAATTTATAGTATTCTGCAAAGACTTTATTGAGATTAATTTCTTGTCCGCTTTCTTCTATGAACTGTTTTGATTGCGCATTCCATTGCTCTGGGTGTTTTAAGAAATCGCTAGAAACAAAAACAACATCCCAAGATTTATTATCATCTAAAGAACGTACTGGATAAGGAAACTCAAGTTGATAATGAGTTTGATAATTTCTTAATTTATGAATAAATTGCACTAACTTATTATCAACAAAAGATTCTTTTATTTTTTGTTGATATTTCTTATATAAATCTGTCTCTTCGTAGAAATTAATCAGCCGTCGTGCGTGATCTGTCAATGCTGTTGAAGATGCGAGCAAATTAAAAATATATTGCGACAAATGAATATGTAGTTCTTGAAATGTTTCTTGAGACATATTTATATCATCGTGTATTTTTCTTAGTAGCACTTCCAAATCAATATAATTTTGCCTAAAGATATGATGCATTGTCGCCAAAAGCCCCATACGATTTATGGCTTTCCATCCAGCACAGTTAAAAACACCTTCTTGAGTAGTCATTTTTATTCATCTTTAAAATTATTAATATTATATATAAGTCTATAAAAAATAACTGAAAATACAAGAATAAAAAATACCCTGCAACTAATCAGCTACAGGGTATTTGCACCAGTTGTTAAATACTAAAACTTATATTTGGCATTAATCAAACCAGTGTGGTCTTGGTAGTCCTCACGGAATTTGCCTTCATAACCAAGCGAGAGTTCAACATTGTCATTAACTTCTGCGGTTACACCGGCACCAAATTCCATTCCGAAACGGTCAAGAGCTTCACCTTCAACCGCATAAGCTGAGCCATTAGCCAAGGTTACGACCGAATTAACATCATCGTTAAACAGGTCATAGGTTGCGGCAACTCTGACTTCCGGCTTAATATTCATACCATTTTCAAGTTCCCAAGATTTACTAACCTTTGCTCCGATAACACCGGTCAAGATATCGCTGTTATTGCCGGAAACTTTTTGGTCAGCAGAATCCTTATAAGCGTCCTGCTTGATATGAACATAACGCAAACCTGCTTCCGGTGTTAAACCAAAGCCGTTGATATTCATATCATAACCGGTCATTGCCTGTAAACCAAAGGTTTCGACATCGTAGTCAGCTTTAACGCCAACTCCGGCAACGTTTTTATCTTCGGAATAGTCAGACCAGCCATAGGTTGCAATACCGTTTACATACCAGTTGCTTGGTTTATATTCGCCGTAAACAATCGCAGTATGCGTATCAACATCGGTTGAACGCATAAAACCGTCAATATCGGTGTTTGTGTAAGCATAACCGATACCGGCTTTGACATCATCATTAACATATTTTTCAGCACCGAAAGCAATACCGTTAGAATCAGCGTCAAAACCTTTTGCTTTGGAGGTATCGTCCAGTTTGGATTTGTTGAACATCCCCTGAACCCACATGGCACCACGTTTGAAGATATTGTCACCGGAAGACATACCTTGTGCACCGGTTGAAACAGAGCCGCCGGTCAAGCGTGTGCCAACCGCACCAAATACCTGATTAGCTGTTTCTGATTGGGTCTGCTGAACCATTGGCGCAACTTCAGGAGCAACGGCTGTCAAAGCGTTAACATAGGCTTTTTTACCTGTGGCAGTATTGGTTCTATTGGAAAGTTCCGCCAGAACATTCGCTACCTGTCCCTGAACAGAACCGGACGGATTGTCCAGAGAAACACTATCCCAAGCAGTTGCAGTTCCGGCATTGTTAGCGGTTCCGCCTGCTTCAATGGCGGTATCAGAAGCCGTAGCAGTTCCGGTAATTTTGTAAACACCGTTGCCGATTTTTTCAAATTTATAGCGGCTGTTCTCACTTAATTCGGCAAAATCTCCGGTAACAGAACCGTCAAGGATTGTAAAGTCTTTAGCTTCATCCTTGGCTAATACACTGCTATTTAATGTTAAATCTAACTTTGTACCTGTGTTGCTGACATTAATTGTGTCGGCTTTGATTTTGCCGTAACTGCCGTCTTCTTTTCCGGCAACGGTGAATTTAAGAGTTGAGTTCTCTTTGAAATCAACATCAGTCGCATTAACCGTATTTGTACCGATATCCAAACCGCCGGCAACATTAAGATTGCCGATTTTACCGGTCTGTTTGTCGTAAGTCAGAGTACCTTTATTGACATTCAAAGAAGCTAAGTCGCCGATTGTACCGGAAACGGCATTGCTTAAAGAGTGATCTGTTTCGAAAGTCAGATTAGAACCTGTAATATCGCCGTCTGCTTTTGATGATGATGTTTTAAAGTTTACGTTGCCGGCACCATTTACATTAGCTAATAATGTGCCGGAAAGATTTATATTTGCTCCGGAACCAAGCAGAAAAGTTCCTTTTTCTTTTTTGTCATCGTTGCTGTAACTGGCAAGAGTTGATTTTGAGGCAATGTTAATTTCTGCATTGTTGATATTTACGGTTCCCTCGGTAGAGATTTCTCCGTTTGCACCATTAACATTAATTGTTCCGCCTGTAATATTGATGTTGCCGGGAGTTTCGGGAGCCGGGAGTTGTTCTCCCCCGTCAAGCAAATCATAAAAGGTATCAATAGAAGAATCCAAGCCATTCATATTGATTGTTCCGCCGCTGATATTGATATCTTTTGCCGCCCATAAGCCGGAATTTTCGTTTCCCTCTAAATTTATGGTTCCGTCAGACATTGTTATTGTGCCACTTTCGGAATTTAAAGAAGAACTTGTCAGTGTTGTTGTTCCTCCTTTAATCGTTAGATTTTTTTCTTCTGCCGGAGAACCAATTGCGACAAATGTATCCTCAACACTATTATTTCCTCCCGAGATTATCAAATCTTCATTATAAGCGTTTTTTAATATATTGTCTCCTTCGGTTATTTCCAATGCATAAGCATTTGTCGCCGCAGTTAAGGCGACAAGCGCTGTTGTGATTAAAAGTTTATTTTTCATATTCATTCTAACTCCATTTTATAAATTTATAAAAAAGGCCACCTAAACTAGGCGACCGGGGAGTTAAGAATCACATACTATAACATGACATTTTAACTTTTAAGACCGGAAGTCTCTGAACATATGTTAAAATCTCCCCGGTCATATCGTTAAATATGAACGGGGATATGTTTTGTTGTTTCATTTCAACAACTAACGACATCATATCTGTTGCCGTATAGTATTAGGCTTCTTAAGACCCGAGCCGTCGCTCTGGCTCAACCTATATGATTGAGTTGCCGAAATGTTACTATCATTATTTTGAATTATCAAGTTTTTTATTCTGTTCTTCATACCATTTGCATAATGCCGCTATTTGGATGGTTTTGCGTTCAATTCTGTCAAGTGAACGCAGAATGGCATAATACAATTTGCGAAATTCAGAAGATTTCATAGGCTTGATATTTTCAAAAGCTTGTTTCTGGCTGTTTTTGCTCATGTTAACTTTTCCTCCAACCTAAAAACTTACCGTCTTCATCAAATTTGCATTCGTAGGACTGTCTGATATCAGTTCCTTCAAAAAGAACAAATTTATGAACATGTGCTGCTCTTAGAACATCTGGATAAATAATCGGGATGAAAATAACTTTCTTTTTGTCGTATTTAATAAAATACTTTTTTAAATCTTTGCAAAAACGTGCAAAAAAGCTAGAAATCGATGCAGCAGGTCTGGCGAAAAGGTCTTCTATTTCAGTGCTGCTAAATTCTTTGTTCGGATTATTTTGCGCTTCTTCCCAAAACTTCATAAGTTTTGTTTTTTGATGTTCTTTTGCTGGTTTTAGGTCGATATAAACCTTTTCCTCAATACCATTAAATTGAATGACAAAGTTCCAATTTTCGGTATCAATATGGGCTTTAATTGCCCAATTATTCTCTGAAACGGAAGTTTTCTCAAAATACTCCGGTTTCAAAATGTCAATAACGTAGCGACAAATACTTTGTTTGCGTTTTATCCAATTTTTACGATTATTGAACAATTTACCGGAGCGAGCCGCTTGCTGTATTTGGATGATATTTCCATTTTCTAAGTTTATTAACTCATCAAAAATCATTGAATTAGTAACTCCGGAGTTACATTCCTTGATTCTTTTTGTGGTTAACTGAATGTTTTTATAGTTGTCAAAACGGATTTGTTCTGAAATGAAGTTTTTTACAATATCATTGATTAACATGTTGATTATCCTTTCCTAAATTTTTCGTAAAATTTAGGGCAACCGAAACTTAAGATACAAAAAAGCATCTTAAAACTTCAACTGAAGCCCTAAGACACTAGTTTCGGTCCGGATATTTTTTTAACAGACTTTACGCTAAGCACTAGTAACGCACGAGAGTCCCGAGGAAAAGCCCTCGGAAAATTCCAGGCACCTTGTTTCCAAGATACAAGATTATTATGCCTTATTTTTATAAAATTGTCAAGTTTATATTTGTTGTAATTAAAACTTATCGTTTCCTGTTTGTTGGATCATCAGAGAATGGGGAACTTTAATTTTTCGGTATGAATATCGTTTTTTTCGAAACAATGCACCAGACGTCAAGAAAATGAGTTTTTTATAGTGTCATTTAAAGTTAATTGGTTGGTATTCTAAAGGTTATAATAATTTTAAAAGCATTGTTTATTGATAAATAAATGTATAACGTAATTGCTTTTTACAAGTAACTGTTTTAGATTTAATATATATTCTACAATAACATAAAGGACGACATATGCCAAATCTTGATAGAGTTAACCTGTGTTATGATTTTCTGCGAGCTAATGATACATTTACTCTTAGTGAGTTTATTCAAGCCACATCTTATTCTACTTCAACAGCTGAAAAATATTTAGGTAGTCAATTGGCTTTATATGTACAAAAGAATGCTGGTAATTATACGATTTTAAGAAATTTGCCTGAACGAGATAACTTCCGAAAACATTTCAAACAAACTTCCAGAATTAAAAATAATGAGATAAGTATACTTATAGATAAGTCTAAAAACTCTGCATTATCTGCTATTGCCCATTATAATAGTCCTTATACTCAAGGAAAAGCGGTAACATATATACCTCAAATGTTTATAGCAATTACTTCAGCTGTTATTGCTATTTTAAAAAAATATAAAAATAATGATTTATACGAGAAAGACGTAAATGGAATAGTTGTTCAAGTTGATGGAAAAAATAAAATTAAATACTTAATAGATCTTATAAAAGTGTATCAAAATATTCCTAATATAAAATTAACCTCATTAGAAACACGAACTTTAGCGTCTTTGGTTGATGTTATGAGGAAAATTAGAAACGAAATTGAACATGGTTCAGGTCTTGGATATAAACTCGATTTACTTCTTGACAGTAAATGTCATGCATTGTTACTGAATTACGAACTGCTTTTAAATAAAGAATTAGATGAAAGTATAAATAATAATTTAGCTTTCCCTCTTTTTGTGTCAGAAAAATTATCAGAAGAACAGAAAAGTGCAGCTAAATCTGTACAGCAAAAAGAATATAAGATAATAAAGGATATAATTTCAACTTATAACACAACATTAGATACAGATATTCTGTCCAACAATTTTTATGATTTCAAAATATATGCTATTCCCAAATCGTCAAGTAAGGAAAGAAGTTCAGATGTAAGTGTTGAATACATAAATATTGATGAATTAAGTGAGGAGCAAAAGAAAGAAATTGAAAGAAATATTATAGCGGTCAGAGAAAAAACTGTTTTAGAGCATTTACCTCAAAAATTTGCAGATGCTATAAAGCAAAAAATTGAAAAGGTATCTTCAAAAAAAATAAGCTCTTATATAGCGAGTTACCATCTTAGCACGCTAATGAAAAAATTAGGCTGGAAATCTAATAAAGAATATAGAACAACAAATAAAACTTATGGCAGGGACTATTATACTGAAAAAGCCCGGGTTGAGTTATTTAAAAAAATTGATGAAGACTACGAAAGTATAGTGCGATTAAGTAATGCACATTTTGTTGAGTAAACATTTGTAGAAAATAGTTTTAGATTGAACATTAAGAAAACTAATTCTCTATAATTTCTTGATATTTGTGATTATTTTGTAAAAATGTTTTAGCTAATTGATATGTGTGCATTGTTGGTTCGTAATATTCTGGAGTAAGCAAAAGTTCGAAATTCGTTGCGAAACTATCACCACTAAAAAAGCCCTCATTATGAGGGCTTTTTTAGTGGTCAAATCCGACGAGGCCGAACGAGCAGAGTTCGAGACGGAACAACGTGAAGGACGGCGTATAAGTTATCTTATTTCATTATCAAACAGAGCTTTTGTAGGTATTTGACGAGATTAAAATGTAAGGTTTTTATTTAAGACTACGGTTATTGAAACTAATAATTTAGATTATTAGTCTAAATTTATAATTTTTTTGAGATGAAAATTTTCATCATAGATATAACGGCGTCTTACAAATTTTTCAGCAAGAATATCGGGTAGAAAATCGCGATCGGCCTCACGCATTTCTTCATAAGGTACTTTGTCTTTTTCTATCCAAAAAGTATGTACTTCATCTTTATTCTCATGAAGCATTCCTGAAAATTCGGTACTTTTGAAAACATATACATAAAAATCTTTACTGGGAAATTCAATATATCCAACTTGTTTCGGATTTTTAATATGGAGACCTGTTTCTTCCAAAGTTTCCCGGATAACGCATTCTTCCATTGTCTCTTTGTCTTCTCTTTTCCCTCCCGGAAAATTAATGCAGCCTTTATTGATGCCTCGGAGATGTCTTATCATTAAAAATTTATGAGTTGTTGTATCTTCAATAATTGACAGCGATGCTTCTTTTTTCATTTTTACCTCATTTCATAGTTAGGTAAATATTAAACATTTGTTCAAAAAAATCAAATAATTTAACTGCAATGCGGTTGGAATTACATTCTTATTTAGGAAAATGTGGTATATTAAAAGTATCACCATAAGAGGGCTTTTTTAGTGGTCAAATCCGACATAAAATGAAACCCCGCTGATTGCGGGGTTTACTTTATTCCGCGGCGGTCAGAGCCGGACAGTCATACGGAATGTCGTCAAAAATGACCGGAATTTCGCGCTTAAGGGTGCCAAGCAGCATTTTCATAACTTCCTGAACCGTAGGGTGAGCCGCCGGAGCGCAGCGCAGTTTGAAAATATGCCGCCATTCACGCAGGTTGGCTGTCATAATTACGTCGGCCTTAATTGAATGGGGCAGCAGCATGCGCAGTTGATCCGGTTTGCAACCGAGTTCTGCCATGGCATTATAATTCTTTTCAATGGTTTCCATCGTGCTGAGCCAAATCTGATATTCCGGCGTTCCTTCCTTGATGTGGCAGGGCTTCATCACCGTCAGTTCATTGCCGAATTTTCCTTTGGAATAATTGCAGTAACGGGTGCTTTCAATCGCATAGGAAACATGGCGGTGGCGGGTCAAATCTTTATAAACGCCCATATCGCAGGTGAGTTTCACCGTGAGGTTATAATGTTCAATCATCGCCTCGTGTCCGAGCTCCAAAAGTTTGCGAACCATCTGCCGTGCGGAATCCGCGGTAATCTTGTCTTCACTTTTATAACAGTTGCGGGCGCATAATTCGAGATGTTTAAGAATGGCGTCTCCGTCCAGCGGAGTCAGCACTTCTACTTTCGGGGCTGCGATTTTTACCATTGTCTGTCCTTTCAGTTAACAACCTGCAAACAGGATAAGAGGGCAGCATGCTTGAGTCCAGTTTTAAAGAAAAGTTATGCTATGGAATCATTTTAGTGTTTTATTTAATCTTCCCGGATATGATAAACCGAAAACCGGTCAGAAAGGAAGGAAAAGCGATGCCCCGCCGTTTGAAACTTATTTTGCTGGCTGCCGTGTTTATCGGCGGTTTTGCCAGCCTTTCGCTGGAGCTGATTGTCTTGCGCCAGTTGAGCAGCTTTGTCGGCGCCACGGCAGTGACCGCATCAATCGTCATCGGCGTGATTATGGCTTTTATGTCGCTGGGGTATTATGCCGGTTCGGTTTTTTGCTTGGCGCGCGGTGCTGTTCGGCAAACGGCCGTTGCTTCTTTCTATTCTCTAAGCATTCTGACTGTTCTGGCTGCCAGTTATATTCTGATAGACCTGTATTTTTCAATGATGGATTGGCTCGGGCTGAACGATAACATTGTCAAAACCTTCGTCTATTGTCTGGCTTTGCTGTCTTATCCGTCATTTCTGTTCGGCAAGATTACTTCGCTGCTGAGTCGTTATCTGCACAAATATAACCGCAATTTTACCGGAAAACTGATGGCTGTGGATACGGTCGGCTCGGTGTTGGGATCGATTCTTTCCACTTTGCTGTTGATGCCGCTGATCGGGGTTAATTATACGGTGGTTCTGGTCGTGGCAATGTGCGCTCTGGGTGCCGTGCTGTTGGATAAAAAATTTAACTTTTACTGGCTGGGGCTGATTATTGCGGCGGCGGTACTGCTAAACCGCAATTCGCTGCTCTATAAGCTTTACTATATTGTCGAAGATAATGCCGTTTCCACCATTTCAATCTTTGAGACAGATAACGGACAATCGCGTTTTATGTCGATTAACGGCAGTTCGTCCTCTAAAATTTCCGCCGATGAAAACCTGCTTTTCCCCTATATTTCTTATATTGAAAATAATTTTATCAAAACTCTGCCGCACGACAAGCCGCGCAAGGTGCTGATTCTCGGGGCAGGGGGCTTTACGCTGGGCCGTGACGATGATTTCAACCGCTATGTCTATGTTGATGTCGATAAGGTTCTGCTGCCACTTTCGGAAAAATATTTTCTGAACGGCAGGCTGGGCAAAAACAAAAAGTTTGAAGTTCAGGATGCTAACCAGTTTTTGAAAGAAAGCCGCGAAAAATACGATTTAATCATACTTGATACTTATTCCTCCGCCCGGGTCATTCCGCAGGATCTGGTTACCCGGGAATATTTTCTGCGGGTTAAAAATCATCTTGCCCCGGGCGGAATTGTTGCCATGAATTTGATTGCCAGCCCTGATTTTGCTTCTGATTTCAGTATGAATCTGGACAACACGCTGCGCTCGGTTTTTCCGCAAAACCTCCAGCGTCAGGTCATCGGTGATTTTAATCCGTGGAAAAGCGGTGAACTGTCCAACTTGATTTATGTTTATTATGACCGCCCGAACCCGAGGCAGATTTATACAATCAATAAAAACGCCTCTTATCTGGACAATTAATCACTGTTCGGCCTCTGCGATAACCTTTCCGATAAGAACAGTTTTCTGCCCAAAAGGATAAGAAGTGATAGCCGCAAGGAATTGTGGCTTTAATTATTTATTGACATTGTTTCTCTCTTGTGGCATTCTGTAAAAGGTATGGTTTCAGTTATAGAGAGGTGTATGATGAAAGTTCTTCCTTGGTTCGCGCTGTTATTTGCTTGTACAGCTGTTCCCGCCGACGCTCATTTGACGTTTGCCGGAACTCCAAAAATCGACCTTTTCTCATCCGCCCGCCTCATAGATACGAATCAAAGCCAAAGTCTTGAAGCCGTATCAACGGCAGACGGAAATCTCCGTCTGCCATCCTACAAGCTCGCCGGCGTCTATTTCATTACCGGCAATAACGGACAGACTTTTGACAACGAGGCTAAGGACAATGACTTTACCGACCCTACCGGCGACAACTGCAAACGTCTCGGCTTTGCCGTTACTTCCTGTGCCTCCGGTTTGTTTAACCGTGCCTGTCCTTATAATGACAGGATTTATGACAAATGCTGCGAGGCCTCTTATACTTATGAGGCTTCAAACTGTCCTGCTCCCCGCAAGTTGAGTTCGGAGACCTGCGGCGGCAAACACCGCTGTTACTGTGACACCGCCCAGTATCCTTTTGCCTCATGCAGCGACCCCCAGATTAAAGGAAATGCCTGCACCGATGACGGCGGCACCAGATATGCG
>ENA-UOOA01001422-UOOA01001422.1-human-gut-metagenome-genome-assembly--contig:-P61old-NODE-1422-length-38853-cov-14.651322_pt1 | contig 38853 bp, 39 predicted proteins | sample MGYA00242467_ERZ724014 | MGnify/ENA metagenome assembly ERZ724014 | reverse complement strand
ATAACAAGCACTGTCATTCGATATACTTTTAATTTTCCTGCAACCTTTAAGTTAGTTATACGCTTTTTGATCTTTTCCATGATAGTTTTCCCTTCCTTTGTAAATTATTGTTCTTTTTATCACGTATATCTATCCATATATAGTACTAAGATAGCATACTTTATTGGGAAAATCTATTACTAAAGTATTAAATTACTCAAACTTCGCACATTAAAATGTGCCTATGCACCTTGAAAATTCAATAATAACTGGCATAAAAATAGCATGAAACCAATGGTTTTGGTATAATTGAGTTGCCAAAAAAACAATTACAAACCGGAGACTCATGCTATGAATAAAAGTATAACACAAGCGCCTCAAAATGATAAGCAGATTTCTAAATCTATCAAACGATTTTTTACAAGGTTTCATATTTCCTCAGCCTTGAAAGCTGCCAATGCCTATAAAAGGAAAGGCACTCCGGTAACGGAGATTTTTCAATACATGTTTCTGCTGATTTTCTCCAACAGAAGTATGTATATGAGTCTGCTTACAGGAAAAAACACACCTAATTTTGCAAAAGCTACCTTAACTTGAGCAGAGAATGTAATTCTCTGTCCTATGATGCAATGACTGCGCATACCGCAGTTGTTTTCACCCGATATATGATGCTGTCACTGGAAAGCCGGGAATCCAATGATAACCGGTCACTTGGGGAGCTCTTTTTATACTTTTCTGACGAAATGTCTGATATCACATGGATACAGGCTTTTCAAATGCTGCTTCAAGTGTTCAGAACAATGCTTTCAGATAACACTGAACTTTCAGACGAAAAAATCAATGAATTGGCGAATGCATTTATGGATGCACTTCCTACTATGATGAAAATACGACTGCAGGCTGCATAAAGGCTGAACACCGACAACTGAATAACTGCCAGATATTGAATTTTCAAGGTGCATAGCTAAAATTTATGTGCGAAGTTTGAGTTTTATAATTAAAAAAGAGAATGAAGGAAAAAATAGGAAACAAGCCAAAATAGCCGGTTTAAATAAGTTTTTGCAAATCTATTATGCAAGAGTGATGGAAATATATAAGAATATAGCATAGTTGCATAAGAAAAAAGCCTGAATAATCAGGCCTATTTCTTATGCAAAAAAAATTAAAAATTGTGTTGACATCTCTTAACAAATCTAAAAAGTCCGCCCATTGTCTCCGGTGTGCCGGACATGCACCCGTTGGATTGTCCAAACGTGGAAGAGACGCTATCTTATATCTCTTTATAGTCTACATCCACGGCTTCCGCTTCCTGCTTCATCATCTTTGCCGCATGCACGGCGCGGTTTGCCACCCACAGATCCGAGATACCGTCATAGATCAGGGCAATTCCGATAAACTGCAGTGCCAGCTTTACCATGCCGAACGCATTCACGATACAGAGCACACCGAACACCAGGCTGACCGCTGCAATGATTAACATGCTCCACCATTTCTCATAACCGTTGCGCTTCGTTTCTATCGCAAGCTCCAGATCCTGGATTCCATGTACGCAGAGGATCACGCCGATCACAATCGGGATCAGGCTCACAATGCTCTCCGGGCGCAGGAAAATCCAGATTCCGATTAACAGTACAATCAGTCCCAATGCTCCCGCAAACGGATGAATACTGCGGTTCATAAAATAGGATGCGATGTCGACGCCTCCCATAATGATCAATCCAACGGCAAGGATTTTACAGAATACATCGATCGTCTCAGCCGGCCATACCAGAAGCACAATGCCAAGTGCAATGCAAAGCAGCGCCGAGACTATGATGTCTGCCTTGATCCGCTTTAATGTTTCTTTCATATCACATACCTCTCTGTCACTTTTTCTGCATTATACTCTATTCAATCCACAGTTTCAAGAAACAATGCGGCGGCTTTGTCTATTCCCATTCAGCCCGATCTGTCCCGCTTGACTTTTTTTCACAATTCCACTAGACTATGGGCACAATGAATCATATGTCCCGCCGCAGTGCAATCCACGCGGAGCGTTTTTCCTTCACAGGACATATTTTCCGGAAAGAAACAAAGGAGTGAATATTTTATGGGAAAAGAAGTAAAGACGAATGCGATGCGCATTCTTGATAAAAATAAGATTCCGTACGAAATTTTAAATTATGAGTGTGGAGAATTTATCGACGGGCTGCACACCGCCGAGGCGACCGGCGCTCCGGTGGAACAGTCCTTCAAGACTCTGGTGATGCAGGGAAAAAGCAGGCAATACTATGTGTTCGTCATCCCCATTGCGGACGAGGTGGACTTAAAAGCCGCCGCCAGAGCCGTCGGCGAAAAATCCGTGGAGATGATTCACGTCAAAGACATCACTGCCATCACGGGTTATGTCCGCGGCGGCTGCTCTCCTCTGGGCATGAAAAAGCAGTTCCCGACCATCGTGCACGAGAGCGCTGCGGCTTTTGACAAGATCTACATCAGCGGCGGACGCATCGGCACCTCCATCACGGTCAATCCGGATTCCCTGCTTACCGTGGTGCGCGGCCAGTATGCCGACGTCATCCGGCATGAGTAAGTTCTTCTTCCATCTCCTCTAAGATGTGGAGCAGATCACGTATCTGCCTTGGATTTCACTTCTACGGTCTTCTGTGCAATATCAGTCGTTCCCTTGGCACCTTCGTTCGTTGCCGTTGCAATTCCCTCCATCGCATCCAGCACGCCATCAATCGATGCCAGAAGCTCCTCGGATGTCGCGCTGAAATCGCTGATCAGTGCATCGATCTTTCCGGCATCCTGGTTATAAGCGTCTGCCACCTCATCAAACGTATCATAGCTCGCCACCACATCATTTCCAACAAAGGCAAGCAGCTGCTCCGCATCAGAAGAAAGCTGTGCCACAGAAGATGTAACTTCCTCCGTCACCTTCTGTATCTGGGCAACCTGAAAAGATCTGCTCAGTGAAAACGCCATATACAGACAGACCGCCATGACAATCACAATCAGCAGACTGCCCGTTCCGATAATCGCGATCAGTGCCGTTTTTACATTCTCCCGCATTGCCTGCGTTTCTTTCTCAACAGTCTCATCGATATAGTCAATATAGTTTCCCGTTCCGACAACCCAGCCAAACGGCTCAAATGCCCTGCTGTAGGATCTCTTCGGAGAAGATTCCGTCTCACCTTCTTTCGGGAATACATAATCCGTATATCCGCCGTCCGGTTCCTGCCCGACGCGGATAATCTCTTTTACCATCTGGTAACCATCCGCATCCTTCGTCTCCATGCGGTTCGTCCCTTCCGTCGCGCTTCCAAGCAGAACCACATTCTCTCCATCATAGGTATCTGCCCAGAAGTATCCGCCGTCCCCGTACCTGAGTTCCCGCAGCAGATCTGCACCGCGTGTTTCCGCTTCCTCATAGGAATAATCACCATTCTCATAGCCTGCATACACCGCATCCAGCATGGAAACCGCATTATCTACCTGATTCTTAATATTCTCATCGTAATCTTCTTCGATACTTGCGCGGAGAACACTCTCTGAACCCCCTCTCCATAATCAGAATCCGGTTTACTGACAGAATTCCGATCGCCAGTGTTCCGATCAGTGTGATCAGTGCCAGAATAATCATCTTCTAACGTACACTCACATTTTTCATACCTATCCGACTCCTTCCTGTGCTTACTTCTTTTATTATCGTATATTCCCCACTAATCGTCTATATTTGTTAATAATTTAGCAATCTATTCATGTTTTTTGTCAATATTGCATATATGTAAAAACGCAGGACTCCTCTTTTACAATCACAGAAGTCTGTCTAAAGACATTCACCCGCAACGCAGTTACACTAAAGCCACAAACGGTGAGCGGCACATCAGACCGCCACTCATACAACCAGAGGGGAACCGGGTGGGGCCGGTTTCCACACTAAGAAAATGGAGGGACTTTACATGGCAAAGTACATCATGGCACTCGATGCCGGAACCACCAGCAACCGCTGCATACTTTTCAATGAGAAGGGTGAAATGTGCAGCGTTGCCCAGAAAGAATTTACACAGTATTTCCCGAAGCCGGGCTGGGTAGAGCACGACGCGGAGGAGATCTGGTCCACACAGCTTGAAGTTGCCAAGGAGGCAATGGCAAATGTGGGCGCGACTGCAGCCGATATCGGGGCAATCGGAATTACCAATCAGCGCGAGACCACCATCGTATGGGATAAGAACACCGGCGAACCGATTCATCACGCGATCGTATGGCAGTGCCGCCGTACTTCCGAATACTGCGATTCCTTAAAAGCCAAGGGACTGGTTGATACCTTCCGCCAGAAGACAGGACTGGTGATCGATGCCTACTTCTCCGGAACGAAATTAAAATGGCTGCTCGACAACGTTGAAGGCGCCAGAGAGAGAGCCGAGAGAGGCGAGCTGCTCTTCGGAACCGTGGAGACATGGCTGATCTGGAAACTGACACAGGGTCAGGTTCACGTAACTGATTACTCCAACGCTTCCAGAACCTTGATGTTCAACATCAATACCCTGGAGTGGGATGAAGATATTTTAAAAGAACTGAATATTCCAAAATGTATGCTGCCGGAACCGAAGCCATCCAGCTGCGTGTACGGCGAAGCAAACCCGGTATTCTTCGGAGGCCCGATTCCGATTGCCGGTGCTGCCGGTGACCAACAGGCCGCTCTGTTCGGTCAGACCTGTTTCACCGCCGGTGAGGCAAAAAATACTTACGGAACCGGCTGTTTCTTACTTATGAACACCGGCGAAAAACCTGTATTCTCCAAGAACGGACTGGTTACCACGATCGCATGGGGTCTCGACGGAAAAGTAAACTACGCACTCGAGGGTTCCATCTTCGTTGCAGGTGCCTCCATCCAGTGGCTTCGCGATGAGATGCGCTTCATCGATTCCTCTCCGGATTCCGAATACATGGCAAGAAAAGTCAAAGACACCAACGGCTGCTACGTCGTGCCTGCTTTCACCGGTCTTGGTGCCCCGTACTGGGATCAATACGCACGTGGAACTATCGTAGGCATTACCCGCGGTGTGAATAAATACCATATTATCCGTGCAACCTTAGAGTCTCTCGCTTACCAGGTTAATGATGTATTGGCTGCAATGAAAGCAGATTCCGGTATTGATCTTGCAGCATTAAAGGTAGACGGCGGAGCAAGCGCAAACAATCTGCTCATGCAGATGCAGGCGGACATCAGCAATGCTCCGGTCAACCGTCCGATGTGCGTGGAGACCACAGCCATGGGTGCTGCCTATCTCGCCGGACTGGCAGTCGGCTACTGGGCAAGCAAAGAGGATGTTCTTCAGAACTGGGCAATCGACCGCACCTTCACACCGGAGATCACCGACGAGGAGCGTAACAAGAAAGTCCGCATGTGGAAGAAAGCCGTTACTTATTCGTTCAACTGGGCGAAGGAAGACTAACACACAATTTCATATCTAAGAGGGGGTATTTATTATGACACCATATATTGCAGAGTTTGTCGGCACCATGATCCTCATCCTGTTAGGTGACGGTGTTGTTGCCAATGTCAACCTGAACAAATCCGGCATGAAAGGTGCCGGTGCAGTCCAGATCACACTTGCCTGGGGTCTTGCCGTACTGGTTCCCGCCTTTATCTTCGGCGCGGCATCCGGCGCAAGCTTTAACCCTGCATTGACCATCGCGCTTGCTGCTGACGGCAGTTTTGCATGGAGCATGGTACCGGGATATATTGTGGCACAGCTGGCTGGTGCTTTCTGCGGCGCATGCCTTGTATATCTGCTGTTCAAAGATCAGTTTGACGCAACGGAAGACGCGTCAACGAAGCGCGGCGTGTTCTGTACGGCACCTGCAGTGCGCAACATCCCGCGCAATATCTTAAGCGAGGCTGTCGGCACTTTTGTACTCGTATTTGCCATCAAGGGTCTGGCACAGGTTCCGGATCTGGCGGACGGCACCGGAAAATTTCTCGTATTCGCCATTATCGTATCTGTCGGTATGTCTCTGGGCGGTCTGACCGGATATGCAATCAATCCGGCAAGAGATCTGGGTCCTCGTCTTGCACATGCAGTGCTTCCGATTCAGGGAAAAGGTTCCTCTGATTTCGGATACGGACTCGTTGTTCCGATCGTCGGACCGATCCTCGGCGCATTGGCTGCCGTGCTGGTATATGGACTTATTTTTTAAAACTATAGATTGAATGTCAGAGAAGAGAGCCAGGCAGAAAACACATCAGAAATGATGTATGATCTGCATGGCTCTTTTAAGGAGGAAAAACTATGTATGATGTAGTGATCATTGGTGCCGGCGTCTCTGGAAGCGCCTGTGCACGTGAACTTTCCAGATACAATCTCTCCATTTGTGTTGTGGAAAAAGAGGAGGACGTCTGCTGCGGCACTTCCAAAGCCAACAGCGCCATCGTCCACTCCGGTATCGACTGTAAACCCGGAACCCTGATGTCAGAGATGAACGTCCGGGGAAATGAACTGATGGAACCGCTCTCCAAAGAGCTGGATTTTGAATTCCGCAGAAACGGTTCCCTGATCGTCTGCTTCTCCGAGGAGGACCGCCCGAAGCTGGAAGCCCTCTACGAGCAGGGCATTTCCAACAAAATCCCGGATATCCGGATCTTAGATGCACACGAAGTTCATGAGATGGAGCCGAACCTCTCCGAGGAAGTCGTCGCTGCCATCTACTGTCCGACCGGCGGCATTGTCTGCCCGTTCGGTTTGAACATTGCACTCGCAGAAAATGCTGCCACAAACGGCGTCGAATTCCGTTTTAACACAGAAGTGACAGACATCTGCCGCAAGGACGACGGCTATCAACTCTCCACCAACCGCGGTTACATCCTGACCCGCTGCGTGGTAAACGCTGCCGGTGTGTATGCAGATGTTTTTCACAACATGGTCAGCAGCAAGAAGATCCACATTACCCCGCGCCGCGGCGAATACTGCCTGCTCGACAAAACAACCGGCGGTCTGGTCGACAAGACCATCTTCCAGCTTCCGGGCAAATACGGCAAGGGCATTCTTGTAACCCCGACGGTTCACGGCAATACGCTGATCGGCCCTACCGCAGACGATCACGACGATAAGGAGGCAACCAACACCACCCGCCAGGGACTTGACCATGTCTGCAGCGCAGCAAGACGCTCCGTGCCTTCCGTTCCGGTCCGTCAGGTAATCACGTCCTTCGCCGGAAACCGCGCCCATGAGGACAACCATGAATTCATTATTGAAGAGTTGGCGGATGCTCCACACTTTGTCGACTGCTCCGGCATCGAATCTCCGGGCCTCACCAGTTCCCCGGCGATCGGCGAGCGCGTAGCGCAGATTGTATCCGGACTGCTTCACGCACAGAAAAACCCGGCATGGAACGGCAGCCGGAAGGGCGTTCTCAATCCGAAAACACTCTCCGAGGAAGATTATGCGGAGCTTATCCGCGAAAATCCAGCTTACGGAAATATTATCTGCCGCTGTGAGATGATTACCGAGGGAGAAATCTTAGACGCCATTCACCGTCCGCTTGGCGCACGGTCATTAGACGGCGTCAAGCGCCGTACCCGTGCAGGCATGGGACGCTGCCAGGCAGGTTTCTGCTCGCCGCGCACCATGGAAATCCTGGCGCGTGAGCTTGGTATCTCCCAGCTTGAAATCACGAAAAACGGCGGCTCATCCAACATGGTCGTCGGTCTGAGCAAAGACAGAACCTGAAGGAAAAAGGAGGATTATTATGACTTCATATGATATTGTGATCGTCGGCGGAGGTCCCGCCGGTCTTGCGGCAGCCGTTTCCGCCAAAAATAACGGCATCGACCGGATCCTGATTCTCGAGCGCGACCGCGAACTCGGCGGCATCTTAAATCAGTGCATCCACAACGGTTTCGGCCTTCACACCTTTAAGGAGGAGCTGACCGGCCCGGAATATGCCAGACGCTTTATCAATCAGGCTCTCGATCTGAACATCGAATACCGTCTGAACACGATGGTGATGGATATTTCTCTGGCAGAAGGCTCTTCCGATAAGATCGTGACGGCTATGAACCGCACCGACGGGCTGTTCCACATTAACGCAAAGACCGTGATTCTTGCCATGGGCTGCCGCGAGCGTTCCCGCGGAGCTTTAAATATCCCGGGCTACCGTCCTGCAGGCATCTACTCTGCCGGAACCGCGCAGCGCCTGGTGAACATCGAGGGCTTTATGCCGGGACGCAAGGTTGTGATCCTCGGCTCCGGAGACATCGGCCTCATCATGGCACGCCGTATGACCTTAGAGGGCGCCGAAGTCAAAGTCGTCGCCGAGCTGATGCCTTATTCCGGCGGTCTGAAACGAAACATTGTGCAGTGTCTGGACGATTTCGGTATTCCGTTAAAGCTGGGCCATACTGTCGTTGACATCCGCGGCAAAGAGCGCGTGGAGGGAATCACACTGGCACAGGTGGATGAACACAACAAGCCGATTCCCGGCACGGAGGAAGACTACGAATGCGACACACTGCTGCTCTCCTGCGGTCTGATTCCGGAAAATGAGATTTCCCGCTCTATGGGCGTCGAGCTAAATCCGGTCACCTCCGGTCCTTCTGTCAACGAAAGCCTTGAGACAAATATTCCGGGCGTTTTCGCCTGCGGTAATGTTCTTCACGTTCATGATCTCGTGGACTATGTATCCGAGGAAGCCGGCGTTGCCGGAAAGAACGCCGCAAAATATATCAAGTGCGGGGGCGATCATACTGATTCCGGCAAAGAGATCCCCATCGTCGCAACCGACGGCGTCCGCTATACCGTTCCAAAAACGCTGCATGTCGCCAATATGGACGACGAGCTGACCGTGCGTTTCCGCGTCGGCGGTGTATACAAGAACTGTTATATTTCCACCTACTTAAACGACCAGCGGATCATCTGCCGCAAGCGTCCTGTCATGGCTCCCGGCGAGATGGAGCAGGTAAAGCTGCAGAAGTCCGTTCTGGAAGCAATGAGTGACCTGGATCACATTACCATCAAAATAGAAGAGGAGGCGTAACACATGGAAACAAGAAATCTTACATGCATCGGCTGCCCGCTGGGCTGTGCCATCACAGTTACCATGGATGGCGGAAATGTTGTCTCCATCACCGGAAATACCTGCAAGCGCGGCTCTGACTATGCCGCAAAGGAAGTCACACATCCGACGCGCATCGTCACAAGCACCGTCTGTGTCCGCGGCGGCTCCATCCCGATGGTATCCGTCAAGACCGCACAGGATATTCCCAAAGAAAAGATCTTCGAGATCATGAAATATATCAACGCGCTGACGGTGACGGCTCCGGTACACATCGGAGATGTCCTGCTGAAAGATATTGCAGGAACCGGCGTCGACCTGATCGCCACCAAAGAAGTTCTCTCTTAGAACCGCAGATGCAGCTGCAAAAGTAAAAAAGTACCGGTAAGCCAGACCAGCTTACCGGTACTTTTTAATTTTGTCAGAATAGCATTACAATACTGCGGTGCGCGGGAGCAATACGGCAAGCCCCGCGTCCGTTTTTGCAATCGCCCGCATCATAAACTGCACATCCCGCTTTACCTGTTCCCCCGATAACGTTTTTCTGTAATATACAAAATCAATCATATAGTAGCAGATGGATGTGGAAAGAAAGCTCGTCACCGCCTCCAGTTCCTCAGGATGCTTTTCAAACATGCCCGGATTCTCGCCAAGCAGCAGACGGCGCACCTGCGCATCCAACGCCATGCGTACACCACGCACGATCATCGGCCACGCGAGCTCGTTCGCCAGCTTCTCATAAAAGCTGCGCTCCCTCTGCAGCACCTCCATCAGATCGCATGCCCACTTTTCCATACTGTCATACTGTCCCTGCAGCTGATCCTTAAAGTCATTACAGCCGATCCACTCCAGCACATCATAAATATCCTTAAAATGATAATAAAAACTCTGGCGGCTCATCCCCGTTGCCTCCATGATGTCCCCGATCGTAATTTTGGATATCTCCTTGCGCTTCATCAGCTGCCTGACACAATCCGCAATTTTTTTCTTAGTTGAATAACACATACCCGTACCCCCTTCTCCTGATACACTGTATCCGTTACATTTTCCACACTGCCTGGTTTGTCGTTGAAATCGCAATCGCTCCCGCATCCAGTGCCCGCATGACGTCCTCCTTCTCCGAGATCAGACCTCCTGCGATCACCGGTACTGCTGCCTGCCCTGCTATATGCTTTATGATTTTAGGCATAATGCCCGGCAGCACCTCGATTAGATCTGCAAACTCCATACCGTGGTGTTCCAGTCCTCCAATCGCCTTGGAATCAATCGCAAATATGCGAAATACCGTACAGAGATCCAGCTCCTTCGCATAACGGATCATTTCCGGCTTTGTGGAAATAATACCGTCCGCCGCCGTCCCATACCGTATAAAACGCACCGCTTCCTCCCTGACCGCAAGCCCCCCGATCAGATCCAGATGTACAATGACAAACTTTCCGGCATCTTTTAACCGCTGCACGATATCCGGGATGGTAATCAACTCTCCATACAAAATGAATACCACGCGGATATCATTCTGTATACAGACCTCCACCCCCGTCTCGTCCTTCACCGCCGCGATAATCGGTCCGTCCACAATCGCGTCATAAAATTGCTGCTTCATCTTTTGTCTGCACTCCCCCCATTCTCCCCTGCCGCATCATGGCATTCCTGGCGCATCATTTCCATAATGATATTTCCCATAGCGGAAGTCAAAAAATCCCGCAAGCTGCACATTCTTTATTTCTTCATAGGGCGTAATTTCCTATGAAAAAAAGCACACCGACAGAGTAACATTTCTGTTATTCCCGGCCTGCTCTTTCACTCTTGGCTCACACTATAGAATTGTATGCAAAATACCGTGTAATTTCTTTCTGACATTATTATAACTATGTCAAAAAGGAAACGCAACCGAATTTCAGATTTTGCATTTGACAATTTCAGCGTTTTGTCAAAAAACTCACATCGGATTCTCAAGGTATTCCGCCAGCACCTGATATAACCGCTGCGGCTCTACCGGCTTTGCAAGATAGTCGTTCATTCCGGCTTCCTTACAGGCATCCATATCCTCGCGTGCATCTTTTGCACTCATCGCAATAATCGGAATCATCTACGCATCCTTGTGCGACACCCGTCGGATCTGCCTTGCCGCCTCAAAGCCGTCCATCTTCGGCATCACAATATCCATCAGGATCGCATCGAAATAATGCGCTTCCTTCTCCATAAAAAGACGCACCCCGATTCCCGCCGGACATGCGTCTCTTATTGTATCTTTATGTATGCCTTCGTTTCGATATGACATATATGCCTTCGCTTCGGTATGCCTTAGCTTGTCATCTCTGTGCCGTCATAACGTGCCAGATCCATGATCTTCTGAAGCTCCGCTCCCTCAACCGGCGCCTCGCCCAGACTCTCATGCCTGCCATCCGGCAGGATCTGTCCCAATGCGCGCACTTCCTTCTCCGCCGTCATCTCAATCGTGTAGTAACCCGCTTTCTTCGTCTGCGGATTAAACGTAATATAGATACGATAGCAAAGCGGGGCTGCCAGTGCCTTCTCCGGCAGATCCACGCGGATCAGTGTCAGATCCTCCGCAATGTCAAGCGCCATAACCGAATAGTCTGCCTCTGTGTACGGATAGAGCTTCGGCTCCTTATACGTCTCGGCAAAAATCTGGTTCACGAACGCCTCGCGCTCCTCACAGAGCTTCCGGACAAACGTCTCTCCCTCTGCATACAGGCGCTTCGGCAGAACTCCAAACTCCACCTGCTTTTTCACAAACACGTTAAACTGCTGCGGTGTCATCTTCACCTGCCGCATCTGTGCCGCCTTCTGATCTGCCTCATGCAGCTTCCGTACAAGTTCGGTCTTTAATACAAGGTTATCCGAGAACGGATTGATGACCAGCCCGGTCAGCTCCAGTTCCGGCTTCACGACGATGTTGTTGCACGCCGGGAACGGCATGAAAAGAAGTGCCTGGCTCTTCGGCTCCTCCGGCATCTGCTCCTTGGAAGTATATGCCACAAAAAACTGCTCGCCCTTGTTGTTCTTGAGGAAACACGGGGTCGGCTGATCCGGCGCCTTAAGCATTGCCGGCACATACAGCTTGGTCGGACGAAGCAGGTTTAACACCGTGGTAAGGTTCTCCTTGGTGCGCTCCGCCGCATACTGCTTAATCGCTTCCTCTAATCTATCGTTGGTGATCTCCATTGTCATTTTCTCGTCCATCTTATAAGTATCCTTTCCTATGCTCCGATGTCGCTAAAATGAATTATATCATATCTTTCCCATAAAATGAACTGTTTTCTAATCCACAACAAAGACTGAGATATCCTGTGTCAGACGCTGTGCCGTCTGATCGCATCTGCCAACTTCATCTGTGACCGTATCCGCCTCGGATTTGACTTCCACGGTCTTTTGTGCAATATCTGTCGTTCCTTTTGCACCTTCGTTGGTTGCCGTTGCAATTCCCTCCATCGCATCCAGCACTCCATCGATTGATGCCAGCAGTTCCTCCGATGTCGCGCTGAAATCGCTGATCAGTGCATCAATCTTTCCTGCATCCTGGTTGTATGCATCAGCCACCGCATCGAACATGTCATAGCTTGCCACGACATCATTTCCCACAAATGCAAGCAGCTGCTCCGCATCGGAAGAAAGCTGTGCGACAGATGTCGTAACTTCCTCCGTCACCTTCTGTATCTGGGTAACAGTCTGCTTGGACTGATCTGCAAGTCCGCCAATTTCTGTTGCCACAACGGCAAATCCTTTGCCTGCCTCCCCGGCGCGTGCTGCTTCAATCGAAGCATTTAACGCAAGCAGGTTTGTCTGGTTTGTAATCTCCATGATCGCCGATGATAACACTTCGATCTGCTGAACTACCTTTGCAGCCTCAAGTGCCTTTGTAAGGCTCTCCCGTATCTCATTGTGGATCCGGCTCGCATGCTCACGCTGTTCTCTGGTATCGTTCTGTGCCTTTGATGCCCGCTCGTGTATATCTGCTGCCTGCTGTGCCCCATCCTGCGAACGATTTGCAATATTTTTCGCCGCCTCCTCGATCTCGAGAGACATACTCTTGATCGTGTCAGTGGATGCCGCGGTCTCCTCCATGCTTGCAGCAAGTTCCTCTGTCGTTGCGGAAACGTCCTCGATATTGCCGTTCAGCGTAATCACATTCGTCTTGACCGCATCGACGACCTCCCCGATTACATAACTCTCATTTTTCACTTCTCTGATAAGATCTCTGATCTGGCACTTCATATTCTCAAGGCGCTCGCCGAGAATACCAAAGTCGTCCCTGCGGTTCTCAAGCTGTACCGGCAGCGGCTGCGAAAAATCACCCTTTGTAATATAACCGATGTACGTGAGTGCAACCTGAAATGATTTGCTCAGTGAAAACGCCATATAAAGACAGACCGCCATAACAATCACAACCAGAAAACTTCCCATTCCGATAATCGCAAGCAGTGCACTTTTTACATTCTCCTTCATTGCCTGTGTCTCTTTGGCAACAGTCTCATCAATATAATCGATATAATTGCCCGTTCCAACAACCCATCCAAACGGCTCAAATGCCCTGCTGTAGGAGCGCTTCGGAGAGGACTCCGTCTCCCCTTCCTTCGGGAATACATAATCTGTATAACCGCCGTCCGGCTCCTGTCCGACACGTATAATCTCTTTTACCATCTGGTAACCGTCCGCATCCTTTGTCTCCATACGGTTTGTTCCCTCGGTCTCGCTTCCGAGCAGAACAACATTGTCTCCGTCATAGGTATCCGCCCAGAAATAACCACCGTCTCCATACCGGAGTTCCCTTAAAAGATCCGCTCCGCGCGTTTCGGCCTCCTCATAGGAATAGTCGCCGTTTTCATAGCCCGCATACACCGCATCCAGCATGGAAATTGCATTATCCACCTGATTCTTGATATTCTCATCATAATCCTCTTCAATACTTGTACGGAGAACGCTCTCTGATCCCTTCTCCATAACCAGCATCCGGTTCACTGCCAGAACTCCGATCGCCAGTGTTCCAATCAGCGTAATCAGCGCAAGAATAATCATCTTCCAACGCACGCTCACATTTTTCATACCCATCCGACTCCTTCCTGATAGTTATTTCTTTTATTATCCTACTTTTTCATTTTTTTGTCTATAGATGTTAATTATTTTGCAATCTTTCCCCGTTTTTTGTAAATATTGCACATATATCACTTACAAATAACGCGATAACACTTACGGAACCGGATGATTCTTACATATGAGTACCGTAGAAAATCCTGTGTTCTTCTGGAACGGACTGATTCCCACGTCCTCTGGCTGACAGCAGATGTCTTCCACATGCCAGCACCCCTGCCTCTTCCATTACGAAGAAGCAGGGGTGCGCTTTTTGTTTCTATATGTTTTTAAAAACAGTACCTGTTACACCGTTTTTTTATCTTCTGCAACTTTGAATTTGCGGATCATTTCACGCAGACTTTCCGCCTCACTGCTCATCTCCTGGCTGGCAGCCGCGCATTCCTCTGATGTTGCAGAATTTGTCTGTACGACATCATTGATCTGCTCAATTCCCTCATTAATCTGCTTAATTTCTGTCGTCTGTGTCTCCAACGTCTCTGCAATATTTGTAACTTCGGTCGTAATTACTTTGGAGTTCTCAGCAACCTCCTCTAATTGTGCCGCAGTCTGTCCCGCAATCACCATTCCCTTTTCCACAGCTTTCACAGAGGTTTCAATCAGAGTCGCAGATTCCTTTGCCGCCTGGGCGCTCTGATCTGCCAATACGTTTACCTGATTTGCCACAACTGCAAATCCCTTTCCAGCCTCTCCCGCTCTTGCAGCCTCAATGGAAGCATTCAGTGCCAGCAGATTTGTCTGGGATGCAATTTCGTTGATTGTCGTGATAATCTTATCAATCTCCTTTGATGCCTCGCTGATCTCATGCATGGAATCAACCATTTCATGCATCTTGCCATTACTTTCTGAAATGGCATTTCCAAGTTCATCCACTTTTACACTGATTTCTTTGGCAGACTGTGAATTTTTTTCCACCTGTTCTGAAACACCTGTAACAGTTGCGGTAAGCTCCTCTACTACCGCAGCCTGATTTGTAGCTCCATCTGCAAGATCATTGGAGCTTGATGCCACCTGCTCTGCTGCGCCGGAAACTTCATTGGAAACATTCTGGATTCCTTTGATCGTACCTGCCATACTTGCCTGAAATGCCATAAACGAATTTAAAATACCGACAAAATCACCTCTCCACTCCACCTCAGGATGAACATCAAAATTTCCTTCTGAAAAGAGCTTCATGGAGCGGTCAATATCATCTACATAGGTTCCCAGTATACGAATTGATTTCCGCATACTGTGTGCCAGTTTTCCGATCTCATCATCGGAATGATATTCCAGCGTACTGTGCAGATTCCCTTCTGTTAATTCCATTGCAACGTCCTCAATCGCATGTAATGGCTCCAAAATTGTTTCACGTACTCTCTTACTTGTTTTCCGCGTCAAAGTAAATGCAAAAACCAGGCAGACAATAATCACAACAAATCCTGCAACCGTACAGACTACCATATTTCTGACTGTCTCGCTGCTTGCCTCATCTGTCAGTTCATCTAATTTTATCGCAATTTCTACTACTTTATTTAAAGCCGGGGTACAATTATTAAGAATTGCATCTGTGGCATTCTCATCGTTTCCGTTTTTTATTTCTTCTATAATGGAATAACCAATTTTTCCCCAGTCAGAAAGAGCCGTTGCATATTCCTCGTAATTTTCATCGGAAAGGACTTCCGTTTTCTTTAAAATCTGCAGTTCAGAATCAACTTCTGAAAGCAGTCTTTTTACTGTTTGTTCATAGTTATCATAAGAGGATGTATCCTCATTTAATGCCATCTCTCTGATATTTCTTGCTGCAGCATTAACGTTAATCCTGCAGATTTTTACTGCCTGGTCTGCTACATTAACATTCTCAACATAATGCATCATATTGGCAAACAATACACCTATAATTACAACAGAAAGCAGACCAGAGATCAACATCATTGTAATGACTTTTCTATATCCGTAGTCTATCCTTTCCTTTAAATGCATGTTTTCCAATTTCTTCTTCATCATACTCTCTTGTGACATCATGGGATTATTATTCCTTTCGCTTATTTTTAGTATATCCTTAGTACTAATACACTAATATATCAACTTCTTTTTAAAAGTCAATACACGTCATTTATTTTATTTTTATTTTACATCTGACCGTTTCGGCAATCTGTCCAAAAACTCACATCGGATTCTCAAGATATTCCGCAAGCACCTGGTACAGTCTCTGCGGCTCCACCGGCTTTGCAAGATAGTCGTTCATTCCGGCTTCCTTACAGGCATCCATATCCTCGCGTGCATCTTTTGCACTCATCGCAATAATCGGAATCATCTACGCATCCTTGTGCGACACCCGTCGGATCTGCCTTGCCGCCTCAAAGCCGTCCATCTTCGGCATCACAATATCCATCAGGATCGCATCGAAATAATGCTCTTTCCTCTCCATAAAAAGCTCCAGCGCCTGCCGTCCATCTTCCGCACAGACGACTTCCACGCCCCGGCGCTCCAAAAGCTTCCGCGTAATCTCAACATTGAGCGGATGATCCTCCGCGAGAAGCACCCGCTTCCCCCCGAGCGCGGCAAACGCCTGTCTGGAACCCCCGCCTCTTGCCACTTCCTTCTGTGGCTGAATATCCGCGAGCGGAAGATCCAGATGCACCTTCACCTTCGTGCCCTCGCCGATCGCGCTCGTGACTGTAATACTTCCGCCAAGCTGCTGCACAATATTCTGTGTAATTGCCAGCCCCAGTCCGCTGCCGTGCCGCCGTTCCGCCTCATTCCGTCTTTCCTGCGTAAACGGCTCAAACAGCAGTTCCTGAAACTCCCTGCTCATGCCGATTCCGGTGTCCGCGACAACATAATCCGCAGAAAAAGTACCGCTGTGAACCGCATAATTGCATACCCGAAAAGAGATCTCTCCCCCTTCCGGAGTGAACTTGACCGCGTTCCCCAGCAGATTAAAAAAGAGCTGCTCCAGTCGGATCGGATCCACCATGACATTCAGACTGTTCTCGCCGCCGGACATGTGAAATGTGATCCCCTTTTTGGCGCACTCCGGCTCTGTCATGTCCCGGATGGCTTCCATAAAATCCTCGAGCGCATACGGCTTCGGATGCAACCGGAATCTTCCCAGTTCAATCATGGAAACATCCACGAGATCATTCAAAAGCCCCATCAGAAACCGGCTCGCCGTATCAATTTTTCCAAGACATTCCACCATCTTCTCCGGGTGATCCGACTCTTCAAGTCCGACCGCCGTCATTCCCATGATCACGTTCATCGGCGTCTTGATGTCATTGCTGATGCGGGAGAGAAAATCCGTCCTTGCATCCGCGACATGCTGCAGCGCCTCATCCCTCTCACGTTCTGCCTTCCGGATCAAAACGATGCTGACCGCCAGTATCGCTCCGAGAAGCAGCAGGAAAATCAGCAGCAGGATTCCGCTTTCCCCCATGGTCTTTTTCCTCCAACAAGTATCATTCCGACAAGCAGCACTACCGCCGTCGCCACCTGATCCGGTGTCCCAAAAACAATGTCACGCACAAAACTCCACGCCGCGTGAAACGCTCCGATTCCCCATATATTTCCGCGCCGGATCAGATAAAGCGCCGCGAAAATACCGAACAGCATACCGTTTAAAAATGCAAGCGGCGCCTCCACGGCTCCCGCCGCGTACGGAAGCGCACCGATCACCGCACTGATAAGCACCGCCACCGTCATCGAATAGCGCCGCGCGATCGTTACCATCAGGTAACTGCGGTACAAAAGCTCCTCCGCCATCCCCTGGATCAGATATCCCAGGAGAAACAGCACCAGCATCCCCGGCGCCGTTCCGGTAAACAGCTTCGCTTTTCCCGCCGCCACCGCGATACCCCCCGTGACTACCGCAAATACCACCCCAAGTCCCAGTCCAATGGCATATTCCCGCAGCGCGTGCTCCTTCACAAAACCGATCATCTCAAAGCTGCGCTTCTGGAACTTCCTGCAGAATAAGACGACCACCAGAAGCATGGCAATTCCGGAAAAAAGCTTTAACACCGCGTAGGCATCCGAACCCGCAATCTGCACCGACACCTCCGACAGCTGTTCCATATCCCCGGAGGCAGCCGCATCCTGATATGCCGTGTTCGTATTCAGCAGCACAAGCTCTCCCGGCAGCAGAATCAGCATCTCTCCAAATGCCGCAATGATGTACACCGTCACAAACACCAGCAATTCCACCAGCCAGTGCTGCCCCTTCTGTACCTTTTTCGACTGCTCAACGAGCTTCGGACAATCTATGCTCTCTTTCATCTCAATCTCCCATCCTGCGTGTGGGCTTCTGTCTGCCCGCTGCGACATTTCATTTTACGGAAAACTGCCTGTTTCCGCCGTTTTTCTGCACTTATCATAACATAAAAAATGGAGCGATGCAAAAATTTCCTGCACCGCTCCACACGCATTTTCCGGCTCATTTCTTCCGCCGGCTGACGCTTATTCCGGCTCACTTCTTCCGCCGGCTGACTTCCATCCCGATCCGGTTACTAACGCCGGATTCCTATCCCAGCTCGATTACCGCCACTTCACAGCTTCCGAGTGTCAGCGCGTTCGCTTTTTCACATGCCGTCTCCACCGCGCTCTCTGCTCTCAGATTCGACAACAGTACCTGCCTGCACGGATAGGCAAGCGTCAGGGAAACCGCATCCGTTCCAAAGTTTGCTGCGACCAGTATGCGCTGCCCACTCTCCCCGGACACACGGTAATACGCAAATACATCCGCCATTTCCTGGTAAGCCGGCTCGAAGATACCGTAGGTGAATGTTTCCCGGTAGGCGTCCGCCTTGCGCAGATGCACCAGTCTCCGGTAATAGGCAAGCACCGAATCCGTCCGCGCCTCCTGCTCCCTGACATTGATCTGCCGGTAATTCGGATTCATTGCCAGCCACGGCGTTCCGTCCGTAAATCCGGCATTCTCATCATCCGTCCACTGCATCGGCGTTCTGGCATTGTCCCTGCTGTTCTCGTAGCAGCAGCGCAGTGCCTCCTCCCTGCTGCAGCCCGCGTCAATGGCAACCTGATACTGATCCTTCGTGCTGATGTCGTCATACTCCGAAATGTCGTTCCGGATGCAATTTGTCATGCCGATCTCCTGTCCCTGATAGATAAACGGGATGCCGCGGAGCAGAATGGATGTGGTTCCCAGCATCTTTTTCCCGGCTTCATTTCTTGCATGCTCCGGCAGATAGCGGCTCGCCCCGCGCGGCTCGTCGTGATTCTCGATAATGTTCGCCGCAAATCCCGCCTTCTGCAATTTTAACTGGGATGCAAACAGCGTATCGCGCCATTTTTTGAATTCGATTGGTTTGCTGTCATACCAGCCGTGTTCTCCGTAGGTCAGCTCATGTGCGGAAAAATCAAACATGGTGGAAAAATGCCCGTCATCCCCGATGAACTCCGGCAGTTCGTCCTCCTTCATGTTAAAAACTTCCGCCACGGTAAATGCATCCCATTTTTCAAAGGTTGCATGTTTTAAGTCCTCTAAAAGCGCGCCGACTCCCTGCACTTCCTCAACCATCTTCACACAGGAGGCAAGTCCGTCGTCTCCATCCGGCGGGAATGACGGGAATGCCGTGTCTTTTTTGATGTTGATGATTGCATCGATGCGGAATCCGGCAAGTCCCTTCGCCAGCCACCAGTTCACCATATCGTAGATCTTCTGACGGACAACGGGATTTTCCCAGTTTAAATCCGGCTGCTCTTTTGCGAACATGTGCAGGTAATATTTGTCCGTTCCCGGCACCGGCTCCCACGCATTTCCGCCAAAATACGAGCGGTAATTGCTCGGCTCCCTGCCGTCTTTTTCCTTCACAAAGTAGAAGTAATCTGCATATTCGCCATCCGGATCTGCCAGCGCCTTTTTGAACCATTCATGCTGGTCGGAACAGTGGTTCACCACCAGATCCATCACAATGTACATGCCTCTCTTTTTTGCCTCGGCAAGCAGCTCGTCAAACTCCTCCATCGTTCCGAATTCCTGCGCGATCGCGTAGTAGTCGGAAATGTCATACCCCTGATCCACAAAGGGAGATTTATAAATCGGAGAGAGCCAGATGATGTCAATGCCAAGCTCTTTCAAATAGTCCAGCTTCGAGATAATTCCCCGCAGATCCCCGATTCCGTCCCCGTTCGTATCCAGAAAGCTCTTCGGATAAATCTGATATGCCACTTTATCGTGCCACCATTTTTTCTTCATTGCACATTCTCCTTTTTCCCAATACGGTTTTTCTTTTCCTTTTTGTATGATACTGTTATTATAATAAGAGAAATCCGTAATATCTTGCACTATATTTTCTTTTTTATTGCACAATACTGCTATTTAATATCAGGGGAACGCACATGAATAGGACATCCATTCCGGCGCCGGAGCAAAAGGAACACGCCCGGCACGGTGAACAGCTTTTTCCACTGCAAAAATATATCACCACACTCGACGATATGCACCCGTCCGTCAGCGCACACTGGCACGGGGAAGCGGAATTTACGCGCATTCTCTCCGGGAGCTGCACCTATCAGATCCAGCTGCAGCACTATGACGTTGCCGCGGGCGATCTCATCTTCATCCCTCCGACGCTGCTGCACGCAATCACCGTGACACCCAGAGAGACGCTTTGCACCGAGACTTATGTTTTTCACATGCATTTCCTCGGCGCAAGCACCGCAGATATCTGCTCCGTGCAGTATCTGACGCCGCTTGCGACGGCAAAGCTGATCCCACCTTTTTTCTTTGATGCCCTTCATCCGCTGCACACTGCCTTAGACGATCTGTTCGACGATATGGATGCCCTGCACGACGCCGCCGCACCGGGCTATGAACTGCTGCTGAAGGCTGATTTTCTGCGCCTGATTGCCCTGCTTCTCCCCTGCTGCAGCGCAGCGGATGAGGACACACGGCTCCACATGGAATATACCGCCAAATTAAAAACAGTTCTGGAGTATATTGATGCCCATTATGCGGAGGAGCTTTCCATCGCCGATCTGGCTTCCCTGTGCTATTTCAGTGAGTATCATTTCATGCGGTTTTTCAAGCGCTTCATGGGTACCTCCTGCTTAAACTACATCAAGAACCTGCGTCTGGAGAAGGCTGCCGAGCTGCTCGGGCAGGACGGGCTTACCCCGCTGGACGCCTCCCTGTCCGCCGGCTTCCACAACCTGTCCTACTTCTACCGGGAATTCCGGAAAAAATATGGCGTGACCCCGGGGGATTTCCGCGGAGCCGGTGCCCGGGAGAAGTAGACTTTATAATAGGAAATATCATTCCGGAGCGAAGCAGCGGGACGGAGTCTTTGAAACAAAATGCAAGAGTTTCTTCCCTGCCGCTTTCGGCAATTCATTCCGTGTCTTTGCCACGCTTGAACAATCCGCGAATGTGTCCGACAAACCCGCAGACAATGAGCGGACTTCCTAGCAGCACTAAGCACACCTCTTCACAGACATGATAAAACCGCGCGAGCCGAAACTCGTTGCTTTCTGCTATTAAAAACAAGGCAGAAAGCAGCTCAAACATCGGTCTCGCGCGGTTATGTTTTGCTCATCGGTGTGCAAAGTGCTGCACGTAAGTCCTAAAATTGTCTGCGGCTTGCGGACACATTCGCGGAGTGCTCCAAGCCTGGAAAGACGCGGATCATCGCAGTTGTCGAAAGCGGCTGGGTTAGAAAGTCCGTATTTTGTGATCAGACTCCGCCCCGCTGCTTCGCTCCGGAATGTGATTGTCTGTTATAAATCCCCGTAAAGATCACTTCTCCCCGGCAGGCTCCGTGAAAACCGCCCGGGGCATGCCCTATTTTTCGGTCAGCGGCTACCGCAGGCGCTCCTCGCGGTACTCCTTCGGCGACATGCCATATTCCCGGCGGAACGCGCGGTAAAAGCTGGAATAGTCCCGGAACCCGAACCGCTCATACACCTGGCTGATGTTCTCACCGCCTAAAATCGCCTCCCGGGACGCCTGCATCCTTTTCTTTAAAATATACTGGTGAACCGAGATTCCCACCTGTTCCTTAAAGACGTGCGCCACATAATAACGGCTCACGAAAAAGGCTCCTGCCAGCTTTTCCAACGACAGTTCCTCCTCCAGATGCTCCTCTATATAATAGATCAGATTCTGATAGAGATCCTGCTCCTTTACCTTGGCGGGATTTTCTTCCTCGTACACCATCCGGTTCAAGTGCAGGATCAGATCGTTGACCAGCAGCGGTATCCGCGCCTCCCTCCCAAAACGCTCCATCTGCATCTCCTCAATCAGCTGAAAGATTTTAAACTGCGTGGCGTTAAATGTAATTACATCACTGTGAAACACATTTTTCCCGGACACTTCCGCGCGCTGCATCAGGTAGCCGTATGCCGGAGAAAGTTCCATCAGCCGGCTGGCATATTCCCGGCTGACCCAGAACACGAACCGGCGGTATGCCTGCGCATGGTTGTGCACAACGGCACGGTGCCTGCGGTGCGGAGGAATTACCACCATATCCCCATAGCGGAGCGGGTATCTCTGCCCCTCAATCTCAATCGAGACGTCCCCCTCCATAAAAAAATAGAACTCATAATAGTCGTGCGTGTGCGTATCCACTTTTGACGTGTAATGTTCGTTGTAATAATATAATTCAAAATCGCGTGACAGCATGTACTGTCTGGTGCTGAATCTGGTCTGTAAATTTTTCTGCATGTGCTATTTCCCCTTCCGGCACTCCCTTCATGCCGCCATCGTTCCGTTGCTTTCCTTTTTCGTCTTATATTTTTTTAAGTTCTTCCCTGATTATAGCGGAAGATAGCAACTTTTGCAATGTATGCAACAAGTCTTTCAATTTGCTTTTGAAGCGGATTTTATATAATGAAATCATCCAATATGACACTTCCTTAACGGAGCAGAAAAGAACGGAGGTTACACACTATGGAAATGACTTTAAGATGGTACGGTTCCAAATTTGACACCGTCACCTTAGAGCAGATCAGACAGATTCCGGGCGTGACCGGAGTCATCACCACCCTCTACGATACCGCACCGGGTGAGGTCTGGAGCAGAGAGCGCATCGCCGCATTAAAGGCGGAAGTTGCTGCCGCAGGACTTCATATTTCCGGTATCGAGAGCGTCAACGTCCACGACGCCATCAAAACCGGCGCACCGGACCGTGATCTCTACATTGATCACTACATTGAGACACTGGAAAATCTCGGAAAAGAAGATATCCATCTCGTATGCTATAACTTCATGCCTGTTTTCGACTGGACCCGCACGGAACTCGCCAGAAAACGTCCGGACGGTTCTACTGTCCTCGCTTACACCCAGGAGGCTGTGGATGCCCTCGATCCGGAGAAAATGTTCGAGTCCATCGCCGGGGATACCAACGGCAGCATCATGCCGGGCTGGGAGCCGGAGCGCATGGCGCACATCAAAGAGCTTTTTGCCATGTACAAGGACATTGACGATGAAAAATTGTTTGCCAACCTGAAGTATTTTCTGGAGCGCATCATGCCGGTGTGCGACAAGTATGACATCAACATGGCAATCCATCCGGACGATCCTGCCTGGAGCGTATTTGGTCTTCCGCGCATCATCATCAACAAGAAAAACATTCTCCGCATGATGAGCATGGTCGACAATCCGCACAACGGTGTAACTTTCTGCTCCGGTTCCTACGGAACCAACCTGGAGAACGATCTGCCGGATATGATCCGTTCCTTAAAGGGACGTATCCATTTTGCCCATGTACGCAATCTGAAATTCAACAGCCCGACAGACTTTGAGGAAGCCGCACATCTCTCCTCAGACGGCACTTTTGATATGTATGAAATCATGCGTGCCCTCTACGAGATCGGGTTTGACGGTCCGATCCGTCCGGACCACGGACGCATGATCTGGGGCGAAGTCGCTATGCCGGGTTATGGCCTTTATGACCGCGCACTTGGCGCCACCTACCTGAACGGACTTTGGGAAGCAATTGAGAAAGGAGCTGCACGCTATGAAGCTAAATAACAAAGGATTAGAAAATAAGAACGCATGGGAAGCTGCCGGTTACGCACTTCCGCAGTATGACAGAGAGGCGGTTGCCGCCAGAACAAAGCAGAATCCGTTCTGGATTCATTTCGGAGCCGGCAACATTTTCCGTGCCTTCCAGGCAAATGTGGTACAGGATCTTTTAAACAAGGGAGATCTTGACCGCGGTCTTGTCGTTGCCGAAGGCTACGATTATGAAATTGTCGAGAAAATGAATCATCCGCATGACGACTACAGCATTCTTGTCACATTAAAGGCAAACGGCACCGTTGAGAAAACCGTTGTCGGCAGTGTGATGGAATCTCTGGCACTCGATTCCGAGGACGATGCACAGTTCTCCCGCCTGAAGGAGATTTTCTCCGCAGACTCCCTGCAGATGGCAACTTTTACCATCACAGAAAAGGGTTACAACCTCTACGGTTCTGACGGAAACTTCATGCCGGCAGTTGCCGCAGATATGGCAGCAGGTCCGCAAAAGCCGGCCAGCTATATCGGAAAGGTCGCATCTCTTCTGTATGCACGTTTCCTTGCAGGTGAGAAGCCGATCGCCATGGTAAGCATGGATAACTGCTCCCACAACGGAGATAAACTCGCGGCTGCCATCACAGCTTTTGCAGAGGGCTGGGTAAAGAACGGTCTTGCCGATGAGGCATTTGAGACTTATGTGAAGACTTCCGGCAAGGTATCCTTCCCGTGGACGATGATCGATAAGATCACCCCGCGCCCGGACGCTTCCATCGAGGAGATCTTAAAGAAAGACGGCGTCGAGGAACTGGATCCGGTTGTCACCAGCAAAAACACCTATGTGGCGCCTTTTGTCAACGCAGAGGAATGCCAGTATCTCGTCATCGAAGACAACTTCCCGAACGGTCGTCCGGCTCTGGAAAAGGGCGGTCTGATCTTTACCACACGGGAGACCGTCGACAAAGTCGAGAAAATGAAGGTCTGCACCTGCTTAAACCCGCTCCACACCGCGCTTGCTGTTTACGGCTGCCTGCTCGGCTACAACTTAATCTCCGAGGAGATGAAGAATCCTTCTTTAAAGAAGCTTGTTGAAGTGATCGGATATAAAGAGGGACTTCCGGTTGTCATCAACCCGGGTATTCTCGATCCGAAAGAATTCATCGATACCGTATTAAATGTCCGCATTCCGAATCCGTTTATGCCGGACACACCGCAGCGTATTGCAACCGATACTTCCCAGAAGCTGGCCATCCGTTTTGGAGAGACCATCAAAGCCTATGCGGCAGCTCCTTCGTTGAACGTTGCCGACTTAAAGCTGATCCCGCTTGTATTTGCCGGATGGCTGCGCTACCTGATGGGTGTTGACGACAACGGCAACGCGTTTACCCCAAGCCCGGACCCGATGCTTGCAGAGGCGTCCTCCTATGTCGCAGGCGTAAAACTCGGCGAGGCGTTCGATGCAAAGAAAACGCTTGCACCGATCCTCTCCAACGCAAAGATCTGGGGTGTTGACCTGTGCGCACTCGGCATGGATACGCTGGTATGCGATTACTTTACCGAGCTTACCGCAGGCACAGGCGCTGTTGCGGCAACCCTTGCAAAATATACCGCTTAATCCAGAGACAGGACAATCCGTTTTCCTGTTACTTATCACGTCAAAAGGGGCTGCCCGCTTCATGCGGCAGCCCCTTCTTCTATCTGCGATCGCTATACCGGCTGCTGACCGGAAAACATCGCAAAATACTCCTGTGCTCTCTGCGCCGAAATATGCAGCTTTTCCTGCAGACGTTCGAGTATCATGTCTTTGGGCATGCCGAATGCACATCCGGTCTCTACGATCCCCTGCGCCAGACCACGGTTCCTGCCAATCTGCTCTCCCTTTTTCAAACCTGTCTGCTCTCCTTTTTTCAAGCCTGCCTGTTCTCCCACTTCGTATTCCGCCTGCCGCAGCTTCTTCTCCTCATATTCCTTATCATATTCCAGAATACTCACCATTTCCACCTCCGCGCGGTTTTTCCGCAGAAAATCTGTTAAGATTCCCTCTGTGATGCATTCCCTTATCGCCCGGCGTACAGCCTCTTCCAGCTTAATGCCATTGTTCTACAAGAGTATACGGATCAATTTAAAAAAATTTAATAAATAAAAAGAGGCATATCTGCTATGCCTCTCTCCCGCTATATCTTTGCTTTTACAAACTGATATATCTTTTCCGCACTGTGTTTTTCCATTCCCTGGCACTGTGCTCTCTGCATCGCGTTTCTCTTCCCGGGATTATGAAGCAGCTGCATTCCTTTTCTGACCAGGCCATATTCCGTGTATGCGGTCACGCTCATTCCCTTTTTGACAAAAAAGCTCCGATTCTTTGTCTCACATCCCGGTATCGGCTTTGTGTGGACAATGGGGATCTCCGTCACCGCAGCCTCCGTGGAGGTAAGTCCACCGGGTTTTGTGTAGATAATATCGCACGCACGCAGATAAACCGGCATGTCGCTGACGCTTCCCAGAATCGTCACGCGCACATCTCTGCCGAAGCGCGCACGCATCCGCTGCTCTAGCTTCTGATTGCTGCCGCAGATCAGGATAAGATGCTCCTCCCTTTGCATGCGCCGCAGCAATGCCGGAATCAGCCGGTCGATCGATCCCGCTCCCATGCTGCCGCCAGCCACAAGGATATACCTCTGCTTTTCTTCGAGTCCCAGACTCTTTTTCGCCGCCTGCTGCGCGTTTTTGCGCGCAATGCTGTGCGTGTGTGTATCCGCCGCAGCACTTTCTTCCGGCATACCGCTCCACGGCTCACTGCATGCCGCCGCCACCGGAATGCCCGTTACCACCAGCTTTTCTTCCGGAATCCCACGCTTCACAATCTCCGGGATCAGACTCTCGTGCGGAATCATATAATAGTCGCAGTCCGTCTCTTCCCAGAACGGGATACAGGTATAATCCGTCATCACCGCCACCGTGAGCGGAAGCTTCATTCCCTTTCGCTTCATATAGGTAATGGTTTCCGCCGGATACAGATGCGGCATGACAATCACGTCCGCCGGATGTTTCTTCAGATAAGCCGCCAGGTAGACTGCCATCTTCCCGTTGACATAATAGACCGGCGACCGGCGGAGAAGCCGGCTGACAAGCATGCCGATCTTATACAAAAGTCCGAACAGACCCGGGGCAATCTTTACTGTCTCCACATAGACGTTACCGACCGTCCTCGAGACCTTCTCTCCCGCAAGCTTGAGATAATCCAGCACCACCGCCTCGTCCCCGTGCGCACGGAAAACCTCCGCAACCGCACGTGCCGCCGCGTTGTGACCGCCGCCTGTATTACATGATAAAATCAGTACGTTCATTTTTTTCCTCCCCCAGGCATCCGAATGTGTGCCGGTAGATAACCGTTCCGGCAATCAGCAGGCTTCCCATCAGAACCGGCCGCTCCTTCACCGCAAGACAGGTTCCCGCTGCAAAACACAGATACGTCACAACGCTCCGCCTCGCATGGCTTTTGATCTTAAGCAAAAGTGAAAACAGCAGATAAAACAGCACCAGCATCGCTAGCGGCTGCCAGATTCCCGCCGGCACCAGTCCTAAGAGAACCCCGAAGGATACCGCGATCGCCTTGCCGCCGCGCCCGCGGTGATAGACGGAATAGGCATGTCCCAGCACTGGTGCCGCCATTACCGCCGCAAACCACGGGGATTGCAGACCCACAGTCCGCTCGCACAGCCATACCGGGAAAAATCCCTTCAAAAGCTCCAGCAGCAACACACAGATTCCACAGACTGTGCCGCCGTACCGGAACGCATTGTAGGTCCCGGGATTGCCGTCCTCCGACATCTCCCGGATATCGATATGGCGGGTCAGCTTCGGAAGCACGTAAGCAAATAAAATGCTTCCCAGAAGATAGCCGCCGATCACAAATCCCAGATAACTGCTCATAACCGCTGCTCCTATCGCTCTCGTTTTCTAACACTGATATGTAATGTAACATATTTTCTGTCATAAGAAAAGACAGGGCGGCAGAAACTCTCTCTGTCACCCTGTCCTTTTCGTTTATTTCCATTACACTCCCCTGTAATAAAAACAAAACCGGATATCGGAAATGCCCTCGCAGACGTTTTTGTCACTCACGCAGCAGGTACGCATCCCTCTCTGCTCCCGTAGATACCAGATAAATCGGATGATCCACGAGTTTCTCCAGTGTACACACATATTTTCTGGCATTTTCCGGCAGATCCCTCCAGCTTCTGCAGCCGGAAATATCGCATCCCCAGCCCGGCAGTTCCTCGATCACCGGCTCTGCCTCCTCGAGTCTGCTGTCCGTCGGGAAAGAATCAAGCAGCACACCGTGCAGACGGTATCCCGTAATTACCGGAATTTTATCAAATGCTCCGAGCACATCCAGTTTGGTCAGTGCGATATCCTGCGCCTTCTGGCACCGGATGCCGTAACGGCTTGCAACAGCGTCAAACGGTCCGACACGGCGCGGTCTGCCTGTTGCTGCGCCGAACTCTCCGCCGCTCTCCCGCAATTTTTCATTCCAGGCTTCGCCCATCGCCGTCTCCGCTACAAACGGTCCCTCGCCTACGCATGTGGAATATGCTTTCATGACGCCTACCACGTTGTCGAGCGCGCATCCCGGAATACCGGCACCGATCGGGGCATAGCTTGCGATTGTATTGGAGCTGGATGTAAACGGATAAATGCCATAATCAATATCGCGGAGCGCTCCAAGCTGCGCCTCAAACAGAATATTTTTCCCTTGACCGGCAGCAGCACCGAGCAATGTTCCCACGTCGCAGATATAATCTTTGAAAAATTCTGCCTGGCTTCTGCACCACTCCATAATCTCATCATAGGAGAGCGGCTCCTGATTGTATACATTCTCCAGCACCAGATTCTTGCTGTCGATGATAACTTTTAAACGATGCTGTACGGACGGCGCATCCAGTTCCAGCAGATCGCCCATCCGAAGCGTCTTTTTCATATATTTATCTCCGTAGGCGTAGGCGATGCCTCTCCGGGTCGATCCGAATGCGGAACCCGTCTTGGAAAGCCGCTCCTCCTCAAGCACATCCTGTCTCACATGGAACGGCATGCAGATGGTCGCCTTATCTGAAATCTTAAGGTTCGACGCATCCACTTTTACTTTCATATACTGCATCATTGCAATCTCATGGCGCAGATGATCCGGATCGATCACCATACCGTTTCCCAGCACACAGACTGCCGTCGGATGCAGGATACCGGACGGAAGCAGATTCAGCACAAATTTTCCCTGATCCGTCACCACCGTATGCCCGGCGTTATTGCCTCCCTGATAGCGGACAACATAGTCCGCCTTTTCTGTGAGAAGATCCACGATTCTTCCCTTTCCTTCATCGCCCCAGTTAATTCCAGTCACTGATGTTAACATAATAATTGCCTCTCTTTCTAATTGCGGATGTCCTCCAGCTTCTTGGACACTCTTGTCTTTCTTTTTCTTCCGGTATAGTCTGCGCGGATGTTCTGCACAATCCGGTTAAAATCACTGTCCGCCACCGCCACATCGCAGCAGGTCTCCGAGTCTTTGTCTCCATAGACAATGCTGTGATGCACATGCAGCATCTTCATAAGCCGGTCAAGCATGTTCCGCGGGCTTGCCTCAATCGACAGAATCTTGAGAAGACTCTTCTCCCCGAATACGTGATCCTCCAACAGGAATTTCAGCTTCCCGGCGAATCCCATCTCCTCAAGCTGCTTCTCCAGCATAATCAACCGGTTGTGCGTGTCCAGAACACTGAAATACAAAATATGATCTTCATCGTGCGGTGCACGTTTCATATAGTTGCGGTACGGCGAAGTCCGGAGTTTCTTTAAGTATCCTTTCTGGTCCTCGTCCACCAGATCGTTATAGTAAATCACCCACACGTCATCCACGATGACATTGGTGAAAAATGCGCGGTTCTGCTCCGTCAAAAGCTGCCGGATACGGATTCCCATATCGTGCTCCATCAGGCATGCATGCAGATACCTGTTCTGATAAATATCATACAGAACCGCTCCGTCAAGGGCGATCACCGGCAGGCGCAGCTTTAAGTGCTCGACCTCCGCAATCAAAGACGCCGGTGTCTGTCTGGTAATCATGGTAAAAAGTGCGCCCTCGTCAATCATATGATTTAATGCTGTCTTGTTAAATTCGCTGATCTGCCGGTGCGCACTGCGCAGCTCATCATCCAGCTCCGCCACGAACAGCACATCGTTGCGCTTCTTCCCGTGTGTGTGAAAACTGCCAACCAGGCTGCCGATTCCCACGCCGAGGAAGGTATCCACCACCCTGTAAAACAGGAATTCATACGGCGATACTCCGTCATGTGCGATGACCGCAACGCTTAAATACGCCACGCACGCCATGAACGCAATGTACTGTTTGCCGAGCAGCACCGTCAGATAAATGGTAATGCAGATCATCACCGCGTTTAAAAGGTCCCACCACAGTTCGCCTCCGGGCAGACCCTTGAGCGGCATTTCCAAAAGCATCGCCACCGCACCGGTGACCGCACCGATCAATGTTCCGATCGCACGGTTGAATGCCGTGTCCTTTGTGTTTGCAATATCCGGCTGGATACAGATGATCGTCGTGATCAGAACGTAGAACGGCGATCGCTTTGCCCCTACCGCAGTAAAAATCAACAATATCAGAAAAGCCGCTATCGATGTTTTTATAATTCTCATGCCAATGCGCGGCATACTCTTTTTCATTTTTCTCATCCCTTTTCAGACACTTCTGACATAACGTTCCATCTCTTCCCGGAACCCCAGCGCAATCCCGTCTGCCTGCTCAATGTTGCGCTCCATGGCATCGCCAAAATGACGCAGTGGAAGGAAAATTCCCAGTTCCTCGCTTCCGGTCTCCTGCCCGTTTACCTGCATTTTCCCGTAATACATAAAGGCGCGCGGCAGCACATCTTCAAGCCGCATCAGCGCGTCCCATACATGGACATACACCTGCGCATCCGTCAGATGCTCCTGCAAATGTTCCGGCATTGCATAGAGCAGCAGAATTCCCAGATGTCTTCCGATCTCCACGCTCTCCACCGACAGATCCTCCTCGCCGTAGCGGTGCTCCTCGCGGAAACCGTACGCCAGATATTCCCGCATCTGTGGGATCGGCTCCCTGTGCTGATAGATTCTGCTGAACTTCTGGTAAACCTTGTCCGGGACGTTCACCGGAAGCTTCTCTCTTAAGATTCCTTGGTCATCGGTCAAAAAAATCGGGTTTGTCTTGCCCTTGTCGTTAAACCGGATCGGGATCAGAAAAGAGTTGCGCAGCAGGTCAAACATGCTGTTTCCGCAGATCGCCATCAGAAATGCCGACAGATCCTTGTTCTGGTATGCCTGAAACAACGCCCTTGTAAAGGTCTGCGCCGATACCGCCGGCATCTGCGCATCCATATCCTCCGATTCCGGAAAATGCTCATAAAACGTATCCTTCAGTCTCTCACACGCATCCGGATTTTCCAGAATCTTCTCAAACAACTGCTCCGCTTTTTCTTCCCTTGGAAAAATAGTTGCCATCACACTCTCCCCTTTCTGTCTGTTCTCACCTGTTCCATGCGCGCAGCTTTTCCAGGAACATTAACAGCACACTCACCATCAGAAGTCCGCCTGATACCCAGATCACATGTACCCCGTAACGAACCGATAAGTTGCCGCCTGCCCCGGCGCCCAGTGCGAAAAACAGGATGATGCCAAAATAATAAAGAGCCTGCTTTAAAAACTCGGGACGGCGCTCCCTGAAATACATGGAAAGCGATGCCGTACCACTCCGCAGATTGCCGATGCACATCGTGCTGGCGTAGGAATAGCCGTCCACCTTCCGGAATGCCTGCACCTGCATCGCACAGGAGAACGACACCAGGATGGTCGCCGTCATGTTGAGGGTCTGCGGAAGGAATCCGACAATCAGAAGGATTGCAATTTCCAGCAGCAGAATTCCCTGCCGCCAGTGCAGCCGCCTGGCAAAACGGAACTGCGCCTGTATCCGCTCCGCCGCCAGCACGCCAAACGCGAATGCCAGAAGCGGCAACAGATACTTCAGCCCGTCCTTCCACTCTCCCATCATAAAATGCTGGCTCATCAACACCACATTGCCCGTCTGCGCGTTGGAGAACACCTTGTCTCTGGTAAAGTAGGTGTATGCATCCTGAAAGCCTCCGGACATTGCAAGGAAAATACTGTTGATAAACGCTTCCGACATCTGCTTTTCCGGAAGTACCTGTGTCATCCAGCCTGTGAACGTTCCCTTTTTCACCTGTATCACTCCAAACTCTCTTGCTTTCTTGATCCTTCTGTATTATACTGACCGGAAACAGATATGTAAAAAGTATATTTTATATATTGGATATATCAATATCATATATCGAAGAGTGCAAAAGGAGGCACGGATCATGACGCTGGATTACTACCGCATTTTTTACTATGTTGCACAATATCAAAGCTTTTCCAAAGCTGCTGAGATTCTTGGGAACAACCAGCCGAATCTCTCCCGCTGCATGAATCTGCTCGAGAGCGAGCTCGGCTGCAAGCTGCTTGTGCGCACCAACCGCGGTGTCAGCCTGACGCCGGAGGGGGAACGCCTCTTCTCCCATGTCGCTATCGCCAACGAACAGCTGATGCTCGGGGAACAGGAAATCTTAAAAGACAAAAGTCTCGAAAGCGGTCTTGTGACCATCGGCGCGAGCGAGACGGCTCTGCGCCTGTTTCTTTTGAACAAACTGGAGCTTTTCCACCACAATTATCCACATGTGCGCCTGCAGATTTCCAATCATTCCACACCGCAGGCCATCCGTGCCCTGTCGCACGGCACCGTCGATTTTTCCGTGGTGACGACCCCGATCGACATCAAAAAACCTCTTCACAGGACGTCGCTTTTATCCTTTCGCGAAATCCTGATCGGAGGTTCTTCCTATGCCGCTATTGCCTCCCGCATGCAGAGTCTGCACGACCTGTCGGAGGTCCCTTTTATCTCTCTCGGAGCCGGAACCGGCACGAGAGAATTGTATTCCCAGTATTTTCTAAGTCATCATCTTGTATTTTCACCGGACATGGAAGCCTCCACGACCGATCAGATTCTGCCCATGGTCGCGCACAATCTCGGCATCGGCTTCTACCCGGAAGCGCTCGCCTCCGAACCGATTGCGCGCGGGGAAGTGCTTCCCATCCGTCTGGTCGAGCCGATCCCGGAACGTGAGATCTGCCTCATCCGGGACACAAGCCGTCCGAAGAGCATCGCTGCCCAGAAGCTGATGGAACATCTGCAGAGCGATACCTGAACCGGCGCCGCTCAAATGCTTTTTTCTGCAAGAAGCGCCTGTATTTCCTCCGGTTCCGGCATCACGCGCAACGCACCGCGCCTTGTCGTGACAATCGATGCCGCCGTATTTGCAAAACGCAGCATCTCCTCCAGCTCCGGCGTGCCAAGTCCCGCCACGCCGTGTTCCAGAATATAGTGCAGGCAGCATGCGCCGAACGTGTCTCCCGCTCCGGTCGTCTCGATCGTGCCCTCCTGTAAAAATGCAGGTTGTTCTGCTCTGCGGCTGCCGCAGTATGCCCGGCTTCCCCCGCTTCCCATCGACAGCAGAATCAGGGGAATGTGATATTCCCGCCAAAGCTTATCCACTCCGCGGTCGAAATCCTTCTCGCCGGTAAACCACCGGATCTCGTTGTCCGATATTTTCAGCACATCGCACACTTCCATCCCGTAAGCAGTCTGTCTCTTCGCCTCTTCCATGGACTGCCAGAGCGGTTCCCTTATGTTCGGATCAAAGGAGAGCAGCGCCCCGTTTGCCTTTGCGGTCTCAATGGCATGTCTTGTGGCGCTTCGCACCGGCTCATCCGTCATCGAGAGCGTGCCAAAATGAAATATGCGGGTGTCCTTTAAGATCTGCTCCCGCAGCTCCTCCGCGCGCAGCATCATATCCGCACCCGGATTCCGGTAAAAAGAAAAATCGCGGTCTTATGTCCAAACTTCTGCAGCATTGCCAGCACATTGCAGGGTGCTCCGCCCGGATTCGCCTCATACATGAGATTCCCCTGTGCACTGCTGCCGTTTTCCGTAAAATCAATCAGCACTTCCCCCCGCGTACGTCTGCGCCGCATACGGCAGCTTCCTGAGATATGCCTCGTTTACAGTAATTACCTTTAAGATACAATCATCCGCTTCTTCAAACTGTCTCCTGCCTTCCAGTTTTTCATATTCCGTAAAATATTTTTATCATCCTTTATATCCGAAACCTGACAGCAATAGTCAATTGCCAGCTCCTGATATAAATTTCTTTTATATAATCCATATCCAACACCTCACTCTACGATAAACTGATCATCCACTTGCGCCTCTTAAAAATAACAAGCGATACAACCAGCCTGAATATTTCTTCGGTGGTAAGCAATGTGTACACACCAACTATGTCCCACTTAAATACATACGCTGCAAGCAGACACAGTGGGATTCCGATGCACCATGTGCCAACAATATCAATCACCATGATAATCTTTGTATTGCCGCCGCTTCTTATGATACCTCCTCCAAGTATCATATTTTCAACCTTGACCGGTGCATACAGGGCAAATACCATAAGCAGTATCTTTCCAAGCTCTTTTACGCTGCCATCTACACGATACAGCCCGGTATATACTCCAGCCAGAAGAATGAGCAATATCGATACTGCTGCCGCACCAATTAAGCCTGCATACATTATTTTCTTCGATTCTGTATAAGCCTCATCATACTCTTTCCTGCCAAGCCTCTTGCCAACCATTACACCGGCAGCCGCCGACAATCCGCTAAGTGCTCCTACAATAAGCCCCTGTATCGGACAGGTAAGTGTGTATGCCGCCAGATTTGCCATTCCAAGATGCCCATAGACGGCAGACTCCACATTTTGTCCGAGGCTCCACAAAAATTCGCTGACCAGAATCGGCATAATCATGATCAGATAATCCTTGATAGTAATTTTACTGAAACGCAATGACCATACCGGTTTATCTTCATCCTTTCTGATACATAAGGCAAATCCAACCGCAATAAATACCAGATTAAATAACTGCGAAATCAGTGTCGCGATCGCAGCTCCCTTTATTCCCATACATGGCAATCCGAATTTTCCAAATATCAGCAGATAATTAAGACCTGTGTTTACAGCGACTGCCCCAAAGCTCGCCCAAAAAGGTATTGTGGCATGCTCCCTGCAGCGCAGCCATGAGGATAAAATATTACCGGCCGCCATTGGAATATAGGAAAACGCTACTATCCTGAAATAGACCGCACCAGTATTTACAATACTCACATCCCTCGTGTACAGCCCCAGAATCTGCGAGGGAAAAACTCCTGCCGCAAATAAAAACAGCGTAGCTATTACCATTCCGCTAATAAGGCTCACATCAAAGCTGCTCCAGGCCTCTTTTGTATCTTCCGCACCAATAAACTGTGCGATCAGTATCCCCGCAACCGTACTCACTGCACCAATCACCACGGAAAAAATCAGCGAAAAGTTTCCACATAGTCCGACTGCCGATATATTAGTCTCTCCTAACTGTCCTATCATAATCTGGTCTACAATTGAAAAAGATGCCTGCAGCATACTTTGCAAGGTGACCGGAATTGCTATTTTACACAATGATTTCATAAACTTCGACATTATAATTCCCTCGTACTTTCTCTCTTAATTAACTCAACCGGAAGCACGATTTCTGTCTCACATTCTGCTCCATCACGCATTGCCTCAAGACACTTAATTGCAGTTTCTGCCCTAAGGGACGCCTCCTGATGAATGGTTGTCAGAGAAGGATGGCTTTCCCTGCTTGCCATGTTGTCATCAAAACCGATGATCTGGATATCCTTTGGAATCCGAATGTTCTTTCCCTGTAAAAACCTCATAAACTCAAGTGCATAGAAATCTGATACCGCAAAAACAGCGGTAACATTTTTCTCTAACAGCGCCTGATATTTATCCTCATAAAAACGCATTCTCTCCTTTTCTGTCCTTGGTATTTTCCATCTTAATGTTTCTCCCGGTCCAAAGGCTTCGCTAAAACCTTCGATGCGCTCTTTATTCATGCAGATAAAATTGTCCGTTATGCACAACGCTTTTTTATGTCCAAGCTCCCTAAAATATCTTCCTGCCTGATAACCACCGTCATAATGATTGATGACCAGATTGACCACCTTGGAACATTTTTCAAAATAACCATCATACACTACAAACGATATCCGCATCTGATTTCTGAGTTTCTCATAATCCGCTTCACAAAAACCCATCAGAATCAGCCCATCCATATTCCACATAGATGCAAACACCGGAATCTCACTGATGTCAGATGTCGTTTTTATCATCAGAAAATATCCTTTTTCATTTACCTCATGGGAGAGAGCATTTATTGAAGCCATAACAAATCCATCCTCTAAAACCCTGCCCTCATACTTTTCATTATCATTCACTACCACTCCGATGATTCTTGAATTATTCCTGGCAAGTAGAATAGCTGCCATATTCGGGATATATCCCGACCTCTCCAGCTCCTGCTGGACGCGTTTTACCGTCTCATCCGAAATCTTTTCTGTTTTTCCGTGAATCACCTTTGAGACAGTTGCAGTACTAAGACCTAATGAATCTGCAACATCCGCAATCCGAACTCTGTCCTGTGCCATATGTATTCCTTCTTTTCCTATATTCTGATTATATGGTACAACAGAAATATGTGTGTTACAAAGGTTAAGTGCATAACCCATGACAAAAATTGCATTCCTGCCTCTTGCATACGGTTATGAAGTATGTCCACCTCTTGCACGGTGGCGAGCCGATGAACTTTCTGTAATAGAAAAACACCCTACATTGCTGCAAGGTGTCGATGTTGTATGCATCTTTTATCTCTGGTGCATATTTCATAATCATGTCTGCAAGAATGCCACAGCAGCATCCAAAATCCTTGTTCATTGCCAAGCCTCCCTTAAATGCAAGAATTTCTTACTATTTTACAAGTGGAGTTTGGGCTATACGGTCTTTGGTCAGCAATGCCTGATGCCGAATTTCTGACACTTTTTATCTCCATACCTCTTTTGAAATGGAAACCATCTGCATTTTCTCAAAAATAAAATACGATACAACATCATATCGTAAAAAAAGTAAAGCATATGCCATGTTGTTTTCTCCTATCTTCCCACCAGCTTTAAGAATTTCTTATCATTCATCTGCTCATTCGTAACATACTCCCCATCACAAAATAGTGCATAAGTCGTAATCGGCGTTGGTACATTCTGAGCATCCTTCCTACTTTCGATCTTCACAGCCTTGAATGGAATGCCGTTCTTCTGAGCGGTTTCTTCCAAGATTGGTACATACTTTGCATTGAAAGGACATTGGTTTGTATAATAAAGAACATAGCCACGTTCATTTATATGAGGGTGTTTTGCACATTCCTTGAACACCGGTGGCTCAGTTTTCTCTTCAAATGGCAGATACCATAACTGGATTCCATTATCAGCCTCATCACAAGCTTCAAATCCTTTATATTTTAGAAACTTCGGATCAGCCAGAAATGGCTTTTTCCTTGCTGCCGCAAGAATACATAGGCCTTCCTTCCCCTTTTCTCTGCTGTCCTCAATACACTTGGAAAGTAAGTCACTTGAATATCCATGACCTTTGAAAGAACCGGACACCCACAAACAATTAATATACATATAACCAGGTGCTTCGATTGGATTCCATGCACACTCCGCAGGTATGTACTCAATAAAGCACTTGCCGCGTTCTACGCTCTTAAGAAACACAAGACCTTCATCAAATCTATCCGCAAGCCATGCCTTCTTTGATGATACCTGAATATCTTTATTGTCGGAAATGGCACAGCAAATGTGCTCCTTTTCAAGATTTTCTTTCGTAACTCTAATATATTCCATACCTTTAAGCCCTCCTTATCGGATGCCTGACCACAGTCTTCAATTTCTCAGGTGCCACTCTCCGCGCATCACTCAGATAAATCTCGTGGTGCATCCTCTGATCCGTTATATCAAGTGTATATCCCTGTTCTTCCATAAATCTGTGCATTGCATCTACCGTAGCAGGCTCATCGTCATACGCTCCGATATGCATACACTGTACACATAAGCCCTCCTCATAGGGAAAAAACTCAACCTTAGAAAAATCCTGTTTTTTCTTTGCCGTAGCTTTCCTGACAGCCCAGTCGAAATCTTCCCTGGTAACAAAATCCGGCAATCGAATAACAGAGATCCACTTAAAATCTTCCTTACGAGCATAATCAATTCCGGATACTCCGTCTCGCCTGCCGGCTCGGTCGGTTCGCAGCATGGCGTCCCCCGGACGCCGCTCACCCTGCCACCAGAATCCCTCTAATGGCGGCACGACATAATCGAAATATCCATCAATCTGATGATCTTCCTTTTTGCTCATTTTAATCGTAAATGCAATTCCATACAGAAGTCCGATAGCCTGCTTGTATTCTCCGTCTGCATCATTTGGATTGCCGCTTCCCCTTACCGCTATATAGTTCATTTTCGGAACAGTTACGATAGACGGTGTGCCTTTCGGCATATAAAATTCTTTATATTCTTTTTTATAATCAAATGTCATTTTCCTAATCCTCCATAGATTTTTAATGTTTCTTCCGCATTCCTGCGGATAATATCCCGTGCTTCTTTTGGTTCAAGCACCTCTACTTTTGTTCCAAATGTCATAAGCCATGTCACAAGGTTTTCCATATCCGTATAGTCTGCTGAA
>ENA-UOOA01001418-UOOA01001418.1-human-gut-metagenome-genome-assembly--contig:-P61old-NODE-1418-length-39013-cov-10.916115_pt1 | contig 39013 bp, 37 predicted proteins | sample MGYA00242467_ERZ724014 | MGnify/ENA metagenome assembly ERZ724014 | reverse complement strand
GTCTTTGCCGCCGGACATGCACACCATCACCTTGTCGCCTTCTTCAATCATGTTGTACTGCACGATGGCCTTGCCGACTTCGCGGCACAGGCGTTTTTCGAGCTTGTGCGCCTCGCGCTCGATCTTGAAGTCGGGGCGGCCCTGCGGCGTGGCGGGGGCGGCGGTTTCGGGTTCGTCGGTCCAGGGGGTCATAGTGTCTTGCAGCGGCTTTACCACTGCCCGGTTTCCATGCGGATGGCGACTTCGCAGTCGTCAAAAATTTCGAGTTTGGCAATTTTCACGCGCACGCCGCGCACGCCGGGCAGCAGCATCAGCCGCTGCGCCAGCTTGCCAATCAGGCTCTCGAGCAGGTTCACATGCTCGGCCGTGCACTCGTCGATGATGATCTGGCGCACCTTGCGGTAGTCGAGCACATGCGCTATGTCGTCGTCGTGCGGCCGCAGCGGCTGCGCGCCCAAGCTCAGCTCGGCATCGACCTGGATGGGCTGGGGCGCGTTTTTCTCGTGCGCAAGGATGCCCAGGTTGGCGTGGAAACGCAACCCGGTAATATTTAATACATGTGCCACTCCAACGGAAGGCATGCAACTTGCTTCTGACAGCGGTGAAGCAACCAATTGAGGTCCGTGTGATTGCAGCCACCGGCAGATTTGTTTGGATGCGGTAACACCATCTGCAAGTGCGGTTTGGATGCTGGGGTGCAAGCGTTGACTGATATCGCCAGCGAAGAATAAACCGTGAGCTGCTGAAAGATCATGCTTTTGCAGCGGCCAATGTGGCCAGCCCACGCTTGCCCATGCACTGCTGCTTTGTAGCTGGCTCCAAAAAACGTCATTGGGCTCGAAACCAATGAGTGCAGCGACGTTGTCAAATATTTCTTTTCCGAAAATATCGCTTGTCACCTGCCATGTTCCATCGTTCAATTTTTCTATTTTTTTTTGCATGGCGATGCCAATGCGTTTATCAATATTCCTGTTGTTTTTTAGCTGGGATTGGAAGTGTGGTTGTGCGCGCAATTCGCTGCGTGCCCAAAGCACTACCGCATTGTTTTGGTTGGCTAAAAATAATGCATTCTCAACAGCATTATCGCCGCCGCCAATTAACAGGATGCGCTGTGATCGCAATGTATTTCGGTATTTTGTGAGCTGCACCGCATCCATTGGGGAATTAAGTGCATCGCATGATGCAAGGCGTTTGGTACGAAGACCTGTAGCAATAACTAAAGCCCGAGTCTCCAATCGCGTGCCATTGCTGAGTTTGAAAATTTTTCTGCTGGAACTTAGATGCTCCACTTGCTCCACGTGAACATCGGAGATTATGCTGATAAGTTTTTCGGTTTTTATGTGTTGTGTGTAGAGGTCTGCAAGCTTGGAGGTTGAGGTGCCGGGGTGCCCAAGAACCCAGTCTTGCGTAAGATTCAGCTCGCGCAGGGTATTCATCGGAGTACTGGTTTCTTCCAGTATGATGCTCTCTATACCTTGCTGGGCTAGCCATAGTGCACAACTACAGCCAGCAGGTCCTGCGCCAATAATTAGGACGTCACTCATTTGGATTTTCGACATTGTGTGGTAGTGGATATGTCGATTTTGGCCAAAAGCTGCTTTTTTGCCATTCAGAGAAAAGTACGCCAATTGCGATGGCTGCATCTTCTGCAAAATAGCGTTTTAAGAATGGCGAGGCCAGGAAATTTTCCCGGAGTTTCTGGCGCAGCGATATATGCATGGATATATTGGTGCATTGTTCTCTGATTTCGGGATTGCCAAATTCAATCTTGATTTCGTAGCCCTCGCTTGCTGAGCCTTGGATTATCCCAATGAACTGGCTTAGTATTGGGTGATTCGATATTGTAGAAATATTTTCTTTTGTGATTAATATGTTCTCGTGTGCTGAATTGATATTTATTGCATTTGGTATTTCAATAGATATTCTTGCGAATATCTCAAAATTAAAAACGTTTGTTTTTATTCCAACGATCGCTTCATGCTGAGGCATTTCGCGCCATCTGAAACTGAAGTAGGCGTAGGAGCGATTTTGAGCGGGCGACACTAATTTTACGTCAGAAAAAGGGTAAATAAAATCAGAGAGACCATTTCTCTGCAAAGGGTGGGCCCAGCTTTTAAATCGTTCCAGCACTGTTTCTTCCAGAAATCCGGTTACCAATCTGTCAATCTGCCGTGTTGATGTGCGGCGTATGGCGATTGCGGCAATCACGGCAGACGTTAGTGGTATAAGAACGATAAGCAGTTGAATGGCATTGCCTTTGAGATTATCTTCTTTGGAGAAGGCTAGAATCCATAGCGCAGTCAGCAGTGAGCTGATACATAACAATCCGATGAGGAAAATACCCCACGCTGGAAGCGTCACGATGGCATCTTTGATTCCGTTGGCGCCTGACGGCTGATTGGATTCCATACAATTGTTCTAAAGATTTAGAAGGACTATCGTTGCGGGAGTTTACATACATGCTGCATGGCACATCGCTTGAGGAATGTGTCGCGCAGGCCATTGGCGCCGCTGGCGGCTGGATCGGTTTCGATCGTTTCATGGCGCTGGCCCTCTACACCCCCGGCCTGGGCTACTACGCGGGCGACCTGCCCAAGTTCGGCGCGCTGCCCGGCTCGGGCAGCGACTTCGTGACCGCCCCGGAGATGACCCCGCTGGTCGGCCAGACGCTGGCCGTCCAGGTGGCCGAGGCCTTGCAGCGCACCGGCACCCGCGAGGTGTGGGAGTTTGGCGCGGGCTCGGGCGCGCTCGCGCTGCAGCTGCTCGATGCGCTGGGCGACGCCGTGCAGCGCTACACCATCGTCGATCTTTCGGGCAGCCTGCGCGCCCGCCAGCAGGCGCTGCTGGCGGTCCATGCCGGCAAAGTCCGCTGGGTCGATGCGCTGCCCGAGCGCATGGATGGCGTGGTCGTCGGCAACGAGCTGCTCGACGCCATGCCCGTCAAGCTGCTCGCCCGCCACGGCGGTGCGCAGGGCGGCGTGTGGCACGAGCGCGGCGTGGTGGTGCAGAATGGCACCTTTGCCTGGGAAGACCGGCCCACCGACCTGCGCCCGCCCGTCGAAATCGAGGGTCCGCAGGACTACCTGACCGAGATCCACCCGCAGGCCGAGGCCTTCATCCACACCCTGGGCGACCGGCTGATGCGCGGCGCCGTTCTTTTGCTGGACTATGGTTTTGGCGAGAGTGAGTACTACCACCCGCAGCGCCACATGGGCACGGTGATGTGCCACCAGGGCCATTTGGCCGACGGCGACCCGCTGGTGGAGGTGGGGCGCAAGGACATCACCGCCCACGTCAACTTCACCGCCATGGCCCTGGCCGCGCAAGAGGCAGGTATGCAGGTGCTGGGCTACACCACCCAGGCGCACTTTCTCATCAACTGCGGTTTGCTATCAAAAATGGAGCTGCTCACGCAAGCAGAGCGGGCGACAGCGGTCAAATTGATCATGGAGCATGAAATGGGCGAGCTGTTCAAGGTGCTGGCCCTGGGCGCGGGCGATGCGTGGGAGCCCGTGGGGTTTGCGCGCGGAGACCGGTCGCACCGGCTTTGACCGCGCAGGCACCCCATGCTCCGCTGGCTCATCGTCATCTTCCTCGCGCTGGTGTTCATCAACGGCCTGTCGCCGCTGCTGCAGCGCCTGGGACTGGGCCGCCTGCCGGGCGACTTCAAGTTCAAGCTGTTTGGGCGCGACTGGTTCATTCCGCTGGCCAGCACCGTGCTGCTCAGCTTTGTGGTCAGCCTGATTGCCAAGTGGGTGTGAGCGGAGTTGCAGGAGAGGCCTGAGCACCCTCATCAGTGACGAGTGTCGAGGGCTTCAGTCCGCAGCGGCCTGCAGCGCATCCATGAATGCCTTGCGCCACCAGTGCACGTCGTGTTCCTGGATGCGCGCCATGAGCTTCTGGTGGCGCGCCTGCCGCTCGGCCAGTGGCATCTGCAGCGCCTGCTGGATGCTGTCGGCCATTCCCTGGGGGTCGTAGGGGTTGACCAGCAGCGCTTCTTTCAATTGCTCGGCCGCACCGGCAAAGCGTGACAGCACCAGCACGCCGGGGTTGTCCGGGTCTTGCGCCACCACGTATTCCTTGGCCACCAGGTTCATGCCGTCGCGCAGCGGTGTGACCAGCCCCACGGCGGCGGCGCGGCACAAGCCCGGCACACGTTTGCGCGCCACCATGCGGTGGATATAGCGCACGGGCATCCAGTCCAGCTCGCCATAGTCGCCATTGACCGAGCCGCACAGGCCCTCCAGCTCCTGGCGCAGGTCGGCATAGGCGTGCACGTCGTCGCGGCTGGGGGAGGCGATCATGATCATCGTCGCGCTGCCCCGGTTTTCGGGGTAGCGGTCCAGCAGCTCGCGGAAGGCCCGCACGCGGTGCGGGATGCCCTTGGAGTAGTCGAGCCGGTCAATGCCCAGCAGCAGGCGCCTGCGCGAATACTCGTCGCGCATCTTCTCGTAGGTCTCCACCGCGTCGGGGGCGTGCGTGAGGCGCGTGAACTCGTCCACGTCGATGCCGATGGGAAAGGACTGCACCACCACCGTGGCCCCAAACGCGCGCACGCGCTTTTCGTCCACCGCTTCGGCGCCGCCTTCGTTGCGCACATAGCGCGTGAAATGCGCCACATCGGCCTCGCTCTGCAGGCCCACCAGGTCGTAGGCGAACAGCGACCGCATCAGCCACTCGTGCTGCGGGATGGCCGCCATGATGAGCGGCGGCGGCATGGGGATGTGCAGAAAGAAGCCGATGCGCTGCTTGCAGCCCATGGCGCGCAGCTCGGCGGCCAGCGGGATCAGGTGGTAGTCGTGCACCCAGATCACATCGTCGTCGCGCAGCAGCGGCAGCAGCTTGCGCGCAAACATCTGGTTCACGCGCCGGTAGCCCGCGATGTAGCTGGCGTTGAAGTCGGCCAGGTCCAGCCGGTAATGGAACACCGGCCACAGCACGCTGTTGCTGTAGCCGTGGTAGTAGCTGTCGTGGTCTTCGCGGCACAGGTCCACGGTGGCCAGGGTGACGGCGCCGGCCTGGCGGGTGTGCAGTTCGCCCTCGCCGGGTGTGCCGCCTTCCACCACGGTGCCGCTCCAGCCAAACCAGAGTCCGCCGGTCTGGTTGAGCGCTTCACCCAGGGCCACGGCAAGGCCCCCGGCGGCGGGTTTGCGTGGATCGGCAAGGCGATTGGAGATGACGACAAGACGGCTCATGGGGCGATCATCCGTGCAGACTGCCCCCGGCCGCTGTCGGACAGCGCCTCAAATCACGCTGTCCCAGGGCGCCGACAGGCGCACGGCGGCGTTGATCACGCCCACCATGGAATAGGTCTGCGGGAAGTTGCCCCACATCTCGCGGGTGTCGGGGTGCGTGTCTTCCGACAGCAGGCCCAGCGGGTTGCGGGCGGCCAGCATGGTCTCGAAGATGGCCCGTGCCTCGGCCTTGCGGCCAATGCGCGCCAGCGCGTCGATGCGCCAGAAGGTGCAGATGTTGAAGGCCGTTTCGGGCTTGCCAAAGTCGTCGGCCGCTTCGTAGCGGCGCATGTAGGGGCCATCGCACAGGCTCTTTTCCATGGCCTCCAAGGTGCTCACAAAGCGTGGGTCCTTAGGGTCGATGAGGCCCACCTCGCCCATCAGCAGCACGCTGGCATCCAGCTCGTGCCCGCCAAAGCTCTCGGCAAACGCCTGGCGTTCTTCGCACCACGACTTGTCGAGAATCTCGGCGCGCATGCGGTCGGCATGCTGCTGCCAGTGGCTGGCACGGTCGGCCAGTTGCAGCGTGGCGGCGATCTTGGCCAGGCGGTCGCAGGCGGCCCAGCTCATCAGGGCCGACGAGGTGTGCACCCGCGCGCGCGTGCGCAGCTCCCACATGCCGGCGTCGGGCTGGCCATACACACGCACGGCGTTGTCGCCCACCTGTTCCAGCCGCTTGAATTCGGCCAGGCCCGCACGGTGCAGCAGGCGGTGGTCGTGGAAAGCCTGGGCCGCGCCCAGCACGATGTTGCCGTACACGTCGTGCTGAAAATGCTCGGCCGCCTGGTTGCCCACGCGCACCGGGCCCATGCCCCGGTAGCCCGCCAGCTGGGGCACAAAACTTTCGGGCAGGTCTTTCTCCAGCCCAATGCCATACAGCGGCTGAATGTGGCCGTCGCCGCCTTCGACCACCACGTTGCTCAGCCAGCGCAGGTAGTCCTCCATGGTGCCCACCTCGGAGATGCTGTTGAGCGCGCGCACCACAAAAAACGCATCGCGCAGCCAGCAGTAGCGGTAGTCCCAGTTGCGGCCGCTGTGGGCGGACTCGGGGATGCTGGTGGTCATGGCGGCCACGATGGCGCCGGTTTCCTCGTACAGCGACAGCTTGAGCGTGATGGCTGCGCGGATCACTGCGTCCTGCCATTCCAGCGGGATGGCCAGCGCGCGGCTCCAGCTGCGCCAGTAGGCCGTGGTCTCCTGCTCGAAGTGGCGGGCGGTGTCCGCAATGCCATCCACCAGCGTCTCGTCGGCGCCCAGCAGAAAGTTGTGTTCGCGCGTGAGCACAAACGCCTGGCCCGACAGCACATGCGACACCGGTGCATCGGTGGACAGGCGCAGCGTCATGCTCTCGCCCACATAGCGGATGTGGTTGCTGCCGCGCGTGATCTCGGGCGTGGTCTGGCCCCAGTCATAGCGCACCTTGAGCGCCACCCGGATGCGCGGCGACCCTTGGATGGGGCGCACCCGGCGCACCAGCGTCATGGGCCGGAAGTAGCGCGAGCGGCTGTAAAAGCGCGGCGCAAAGTCGGTGATCTCGATGCCATGGCCCGCCTTGTCGAACAACTGCGTGCGCAGGATGGCGGTGTTCGGCTCGTACCACTGGTGGGCCGATGCCAGGTCTTCCAGCTCGATCGCGAAGTGGCTGCCCGCGTCGCCGGGCTGCAGCAGGGCGTTGAACACCGGGTCACCATCAAAGCGCGGCAGGCAGCACCACACCATGCGGGCGTGGTTGTCGATCAGTGCGCTGATGGCGCAGTTGCCGATCATCCCAAGGTTGAGCGAGCCCGTCTGGGGGTGTGTGGCGGCGGTGTTCATCGTTCGCGCTCCAGCGTTGTGCGTGCAGACGACAGCCAGCCCCGCAGTGCGGCTGATGTCATGCAGCGGTGTTGTGCCATGGTAGGCCCTTCGCCCACCTTGATGCCCCAGCCGCCGAGCGATTGCACAGCGGCAAAGCCGGCCTCGTCGGTGACGTCATCGCCCACAAAGACCGGCGTGCGGCCCGCAAAGGGGGGCTGCGTCATGAAGTCGATGATGGCCTGGCCCTTGTGAACGCCACGGGGTTTCACTTCAAAGACACATTTGCCGCGCAGCAGTTCCACACCGTCCACCGCGCGCATGGCGTGTACCAGCGTGTCGTGGCACAGGGATTCAAGGTGGGGCGCCAAGCGGTAGTGCAGGGCGACGCTCACGCGTTTGGTCTCCACCAGCAGGCCGGGGTGGCGCGCGGCCAGGGCCTGGGCGGCCTGCAAGACGGGCTCCAGGGCGGGTGGTGCGGTGGCGGGCACCGACGTGTCAAAGAGGCGGTATTGGGCCCCATGTTCGCTCGCCAGCGGCAGGCGCAGCGGCGCCAGAAATCCGTCGATGTCGGCCTCGGGCCTGCCGGTCACGATGGCCAGCGCGCCTCCCAACTGGGCGTGCAGCGATGACAGCGTGGGAATCAGCCCCGAGGCGACGCGCACCGCCTCAGGGCGCGGCGCCAGCTCGGTGAGCGTGCCATCGAAATCCAGAAAAAGCGCATGGGCAGTTGTCAGTGTGGGGAGCAGCTGCATGCGCCAAACCATAGCAGACGCTGCAATGCAGGCACGGCCACCAGGGGGATTCAGGGCTGGTAAACGCGCGCAAGGTCTGCGACCGGTTGCAACGGGGGTGGCCGCAGATGGCAACGCATACTCTTGAAACAGCGCACCTGCGGCGCCATGTGATCAGCAAGCTTTTTGCCCCTAACCCTTGCCGCGCCATGACCGAAGCCCTGCACATCGTCTGCCCCCATTGCCACACCACCAACCGCGTGCAGAGCGCCGACCTGGGCAATGCGCCCGATTGCGGCCAATGCCATCAGCCCCTGTTTGCGGGGGCGCCGCTGGAGCTGGATGCCACCAGCTTTGACAAACATGTGGCGCGCAGCCACATCCCGGTGCTGGTGGACTTCTGGGCCCCGTGGTGTGGACCTTGCCGCCAGATGGCGCCCGCCTTTGCGCAGGCCGCCCGCGAGCTGGAACCCCGCGTGCGCCTGGCCAAGCTCAACACCGAAGACCAGCAGGCCATCGCGGCGCGCTACGCCATCCGCAGCATCCCGACCATGATCCTGTTCCAGCAAGGGCGTGAGGTGGCGCGCATTTCGGGCGCGCTGGGGGCGGCCGACATCGTGCGTTGGGTGCGTACCACCGTGGGGTGACGCGCAGCGGTCAGCGGATTCCCAGCACGCGGTCCATCGACACGCTGCCAGCACCGCGCCCCACCAGGTACAGCATCAGCCCCGCCCACGACAGATGGGTGGGCCATGCGTCGGGGTAGACAAACAGTTGAATCGTCAGCGTCATGCCCAGCAGCGCCAGCGCCGACAGGCGCGTGAACAGGCCCAGCACCAGCAGCACCGGGAATAGGTGCTCGGCCACGGTAGCCATCTGCGCTGCCAGCTCGGGCGGCAGCAAGGGCAGCTTGTATTCGTCGCGGAACAGCGCGTAGGCGCTGTCGGAGATGGTGAACCAGCCCTCGACCTTGGTGCGTGCCGACATCCAGAAGATGCCCGCAATGGCCACCCGGTTGACCAGCGCCAGCAGGCTGTGCGGGGTGAGCCAGGTGGCGGTGTCGGCCAGGCGTGCCAAGAGCAAGCGTGGGCCTTTGTCAGGTGCCGCGGGGAAGGGTGTGCTGGTGGTCATGAAGGGCTCCTCAGCCTGTGCGTGAATCGGTGGGTGAATCGGTGGGTATCAAGGCGCCTGCGTCCAGCAAGGTGCTGATCAGGGCGGCGAAGTCGGCGGTGGGTTCGACATTCAGGGCCGAAGTGGCGGCGACCTCCAGCGTGTGGCCTTGGGCGCAGGCGTCCAGAAAGGCCACCCCAGCGCGCGACAGGGGGCGCCACACCACCTCGGCATGCGGCCGGGTCAACAAGGCGCCATCGCCCGTCCACTCCAGTGCCTCATTGGGATGCCGACCTTCACGGTGGCTCTGCCACAGGGCATAAGCCGGATGCTCGTCACACCAAGCCCAGCGTGCAGCGGGGTGGGGCTGCAGTGATGCTTGGGGCAAGGTGTCGGGGGGCTGCTGTGCCAGCCAGTGGCGGTCCACTGCGGTGGCATCTGCCGCCAGGTGGCATTCGGTCCAGCAGCGGTCCAGGCGCGCCACGGCGCTCAGGTAGGGCAGCTCGGCCGCCGGGGAAAACCCGGCCAGAAAGTCAGCAAACCCCGCGCCATAGCTCACCAGCAGGCCGTCACGCGGCGGCTGGGTGCGGGCAAACACCGCTGCAGCGGCGCGAAACCAGTCGTCACCCACCAGCTGGCACACCGTGGGGTAGTTGGCCTGCAGCGCATCGATGCAGCCCTTGAGCACGGTGTTGCGGTACACGGCAAAGCCCGGTTGGGACTCCAGTGCAGACAGCCATGGTGCATCGGCCGGCGGGCCGAGCAGCGCGGCAGAAAAGCCGTCCTGGAAGGTGCTCAGCTGCATGCGGCCTCCTTGGGCTGCGCTGCGGTCAGGGCGTTGTGGGCCTGGTCGCGTTCGGTCAGCAACTCGCTGAACACGGGCAGGTTGTCATCGCGTTCGATGAGGGTGGGCACGGGGCCAGTGCGTGCGATCACGCGCTCGTACAGCGCCCACACGGCGGGTGCTACGGGCGCATCGTGGCTGTCGATGAGCAGCGCATCGCCATGCACCGGGTCCGCATGGTGGCCCGCCAGGTGGATTTCGGCCACGGCGTGCAGGGGAAACGCATCGAGGTAGGCCCGCGCGTCAAAACCCAGGTTGTTGGCGCTGATGTACACGTTGTTCACGTCCAGCAGCAGGGCGCAGCCGGTGCGCCGCACCAGCTCGGCCAAAAAATCGGTCTCCAGCCAGTCGTGGCCGTCCATGTGCAGGTAGTGCGTGGGGTTCTCGATGGCGATGGGGCGTTGCAGCACGTCTTGCGTGCGGGCGATGTTGTCTGCAATGCGCAGCAAGGCGGCCTGCGTGCGCGGAAACGGCAGCAGGTCGGGCAGGTACTGCCCGCGCCAGGTGGACCAGGCCAGATGCTCTGAAATGATGGCGGGCTCCACCCGCCTTGCGAGGGCAGTCAGCCGCGCCAAGTGGGCCGCGTCGGGCGGCGCGTCGGCCGCAAGCGACAGCGACACGCCGTGCAGGGACACCGGATGGCGCGAGCGGATGGCTTCGAGCCAGGCCAGGCGCGGGCCGCCGTCGGCCAGGTAGTTCTCGGGGTGCACCTCCCACCACAGGCCGGGGGCGCTGCAGCCCAGTGCCTCGTCGTAGTGCTGGGGCTTGAGGCCCAGGCCAGCGGTGAGAGGGCACAGGGCCATGGGTCAGGCCTTGATGGGGGTGAGCGAGCCCATGCCCTTGGGCGTCTTGATCGTGGTGCAGGTGCCTGCGGGCACAAACTTCCAGGCGTTGCCCTGGTAGTCCACCTTGGACGAACCCGCGCAGGTGGTGCCGGGGCCTGCAGCGCAGTCGTTCTTGCCGGCCATCGAGACGCCGTAGCACTTCTCCATGGCGGGCTTGGCGCCATCCATGGGGGCGGCGCTGGTCTGGGCCATGGCGGCGCCAGAGGTCAGGGCCACAAGGGCGAGGGCGCCGAGGCTGAGGGTGCGGGTGGTCATGGTGCGGTTCTCCAAGGGTTGATAAAAGTTGAATCCGACCGGGTGACAGCACAGCGGTTGCGTTGTATGGCCCGATCTGCGTTGTAATTCGCGCTGTGCAGCCAGCGGGTTACAGCGCTGCGCAAAAAAAATGGGGCGGCATGCTCTACAAAATTTTTTGCACGGCCTGTAACCCATTCGTCCCGGCATCCGAATTGCCTTCAGGGAGACACCATGGAGATAGTGGAAGAGCGCCTGCGAGGCTTGTTGCTGCAAGGGCTGGATGCCGATGCAGCCGCCTACCAGCGCTTTCTGAAGGAGTTGAGCGCCCACCTGCGCGCTTTCTTGCGCCGCCGCCTTGCGCAGCGGCCCGACGAGGTGGAAGACCTCGTACAGGAGACGTTGCTGGCCGTGCACAACCAGCGCCACACGTACCGGCCCGAGATGCCGGTGACGGCCTGGGCGCATGCGATTGCGCGCTACAAGCTCATCGACTGGCTGCGCTCGCATGCCGCCAAGGAGGCGCGCAACGACCCGCTGGACGATGCGGACGAGCTGTTTGCCAGCAGCGACAGCGAGGCCGCCGAGGCGCGGCGCGACCTGGGGCAGTTGCTGCAGACCCTGCCGGACAAGCAGCGCCTGGCGATTGAGTATGTGAAGCTGGAAGGGCTGTCGGTGGTCGAGACGGCACGCCTCACGGGGCTGTCGGAGTCGGCCGTCAAAGTCGGCGTGCACCGGGGGCTCAAGGCCCTGGCCGCCAGGATCAGAGACATGACTTACGCAAAACAGGGTTCAGACAAATCGACGGGTCCATCCAGCGGCTCGTCGTCGCATCCTGGTTGGCGCAAGTCCCAGGAGGAATGACATGAAAACCGATGAATTGATCCATCTGCTGGCGGCGGATGAGCGGCCCGTGCAGCGCTCCGCCATCGAGCAACGGTTTGCCGTGGCCAGCGCTGTGGGCATTGCCGGTGCCGGGGGGCTGATGCTGGCGCTGTTTGGCCTGCGGCCTGATCTGCCGGCGACCATGGCGCTGCCCATGTTCTGGGGCAAGCTGGTGTTTGCCGCTGCGCTGGCTGCCGCCGGCCTGGCGCTGCTGCGCCGCATGGCCCGCCCGGGCATGCCGCTGGGCCATGCGGTGCTGTGGCTGGCGGTGCCGCCGCTGGTGCTGTGGGGCATGGCGCTGGGCGCTCTGTGGCAGGTGCCTGCGGCCGAGCGTATGCCGCTGATTCTGGGCAGCACTTGGCTGACTTGCCCGTTCAATATCGCAGCGCTGTCCGTGCCGGCGTTTGTTGCGGGCTTCTGGGCGCTGAAGGGCGCCGCCCCGACGCGATTGGCGTGGGCCGGTGCGGGCGCTGGCTTGCTGGCAGGTGCGCTGGGGGCGCTGGTGTACGCCTTGCATTGCCCCGAGATGGCCACCCCGTTTTTGGCGGTGTGGTACGTGGTGGGCATGGCCATTCCGACCGTGCTGGGGGCAATCCTGGGGCCACGCTTGCTGCGCTGGTGAGGGCGACTGGCATCGCCAGGGGCAGGGCGGTTCAGGCGCTGATGCGTTTGTGTTTGTTATAGGCGCGAAACACGGTGTCCAGCGTCCAGCCCAGCGACTCGTAAAGTTTTTGCGCATTGGTGTTGGTGTGGGCCGTGGTCAGGTCCATGCGCACCTTGTCGTGGGCGTGGGCGGTGGCCTCTGCTGCCCGCAGCAAGCTGCGCCCGGCGCCTGTCTGGCGTGCTGCAGGCGCCACGAACAGGTCGTACAGCGTGTAGATGGGCGCGGCCTCTACCGAGCAGAACGTGGGGTAGAGCTGGCAAAAGCCCACGGCCGTCTGCGTCGCATCCAACGCCAGAAGGATCACGGACTCTTCCCGCTCCAACCGCTCAGCGATGAAGGCCCGCGCTCCGGCCAGGTCCGGCGCCTGCCCGTAGAACTGCCGGTAGGCGTCAAACAGCGGCGCGATGGTGTCGGCGTCAGTCGTGGTGGCGGGGCGGATGTGCACAGAGGTCATGGGGGCGTCGTGATCGCAAGATAGTCAAAACGCGCACCCTTCCCAGGGCGCGAGCGGACGCGGTTTGTAGGGAGGGTTGGGCCGATCTTTGCGACGCAGCGCACCGGGTCAGGTGGTTGCGCCGTGCGCCTGGGTTTGCAGCCACTGTGCCACGGCTTCGACCCGCGCCTGGTGGATCAGCGCACCCACCTGCGCGCCGCTCTGGCCCCTGGCGGCGGCCTGCGCAGCAATCTCGCGCGTGACGACCGACTGGACGGCGGCCAGCACGGCCAGCAGGCGGGGGCGCTGCGGGTAGGCAGACTCTTCAAACCCCAGCCGCCCGCGCGCATCGCATTCGCAGGCCAGCAGGATTTCGGCAAACCGCTCGGGCTTGCGGATGGCGTCGCAGCGCTCCAGCAGGCGCACCAGTGCTGCGGCCGACAGGTCCTGGCTGCGGTGGATGTGCCCATGTTCACGCGCTACCACATCGGCTGTCTCGCGGCAGTCCACGGGCACGCGCAGGCGCTGGGCCACGTCTTTCAGCAGCTCGGCGCTGCGGGTTTCGTGGTCGATGTGGCGCGGCAGCACATCGGCGGGCGTGGTGCCCTTGCCCAGGTCGTGCGCCAGACAGGCAAAGCGCACGGTGAGCGGCGCCGAGAGCCGCGCGGCCATGTCCAGCACCATCATCAGGTGCACGCCGGTGTCCACCTCGGGGTGGTGCAGGGGGGGCTGGGGCACGCCCCACAGGCGCGCCACTTCGGGCAGCAGCACCTGCAGCGCCCCGCACTCGCGCAGCACCTCGAACATGCGCGAGGGCTTTGCTTCCATCAGGCCACGCGCCAGCTCCTGCCACACGCGCTCGGGCACCAGGTGGTCCACCTCGCCGTGCTCCACCATCTCGCGCATCAGCTGCATGGTTTCAGGGGCCACGGTGAAGTCGGTAAAACGCGCCGCAAAGCGGGCCACGCGCAGGATGCGCACCGGGTCTTCGCGGAACGAGTCGGTCACATGCCGCAGCAGCCGGGCCTGCAGGTCTTGCACGCCGTGATATGGATCAAATAGCACGGTGGCGCCCGTTGAATCAGCGCTACTAGCTATGGAATTGATAGTGAGGTCGCGCCGGGAGAGGTCTTCTTCCAGTGTGACGTTGGGCGAGCTCTCCACCACAAAGCCCCGGTAGCCCCGCCCGCTCTTGCGCTCGGTGCGGGCCAGCGCGTATTCCTCGCGCGTTTCGGGGTGCAGAAACACCGGAAAATCGCGGCCCACGGGCAAATAGCCCAGTTCCAGCATCTGCTCGGGCGTGGCACCCACCACCACCCAGTCGTGGTCATTGACGGGGCGGCCCAAAAGGCGGTCACGCACCGCGCCGCCAACCATGTAAATTTGCATGGGGCCGAGTTTATAGAGCCGGGCCCACCCTGCTGCCGTTGTGTGTAGCGCCTTTATCGTTCTGTCTGCCCATGTCCATCGCTTCTTCCCTCACCATCGCCCAGCCCAACCCCGACGGCAGCCTGCCCGTGCCCGCAGCACCTGACGCTGCCGCCAATGCCGCTGCCGAGGCACTGCAGCGCGAGGCGCAATTGGAAGCGCTGCAGACCCAGGTGGCGCAGTTGCAGGAAATTCTGGCCAAGCCGCTGACCGAGATCCTGGCCGAGCACGACAAGGCCAAGGAGGCCGCCGCCGCGTGGGATTCTTTCGGGGCGATGTGGATGCTGTCGCAGCGCGCCATGCGCCGCGTGGCGATGGATTTGGCGGCCCAGCAGGGCGTGAGCGAGCAAGAGGTGGTGGCCCGCGCCCTGGCCTATGCCAACCAGGTGCTCAATGTCGAAGACGAAGACCTGGGCGGCACCGTGGCCCCGGCACAGTTGGCGCACATTGCGCGGCACAAGGCGTTCTTGCGCAAGCAGTTTCGGTAAGGCCGAACTGCAGGGCGCATACCCCGGACTTCAGCGCCCCAGCCGGTAGGGTTCCTCAAAGTCCAGAAAGTCTTTTTCCGCCAGCGCTTCGTCGATCCAGGCCTTGACTCCAGGCAACTCGCGCACGCGCTGTACGTAGGCGGCGATGTGCGGTGGCATGGGCAAAGCGTAGGTGTGCAGACGCATGCACACGGGGGCAAAGTAGGCGTCGGCCACGGTGAACTGGCCGAACAGCAGAGGGCCGCCGTGCTCCTGCAGCAGTGCGCCCCACATCTCCACCAGGCGCTGCACGTCGGCGCGTACGCCGGGCTGGTCGCGCCAGATCAGGGCGCCGGTGTCGGGCAGGAGGGCCTCGATGTTCATGGGGCAGTGGCTGCGCAGGGCGGTGAAGCCGCTGTGCATTTCGGCGCAGACGCTGCGCGCGCGGGCACGGGCTTTTGCGTCGGCTGGCCACAGCTGCCGGTCGGGCCAGGTTTCGGCCACGTATTCGGCAATGGCCAGCGTGTCCCACACCACCAGGTCGCCGTCCACCAGCACGGGCACCTTGGCGGTGGGGCTCACGGCGCCGATGGTGCGCTTGAACTCTGATTGCGCGTCAAAGCTGTCAAAGCGCACGCGCACTTCGTCAAACGCGATGCCTGCCTGCTTGAGCAGCACCCAGGGGCGCATGGACCAGGAGGAGTAGTTCTTGTTGCCGATGTAGAGCTTGAGCATGGGGTTCCTGTCAGTCATTCCAGATGGAGCGCGTAGCAATGGATCCGGCCTGAGCTGCTTGACCCGTTCACTGAACGCAGTCGGCGTGCCGCGCACAGGTCGAAAAGCTCCACCTGAACGGATATTTCAAGTTCAAAGAGGCCGACTCGATGACCATGCTAGCGCAGTCTTTAGGTTGGCAGGGCTTGCCACTGATGATCATTTGCGCGGCTATTTATGCGCCCTCCGCATGGGCTTTCCACCGATCCCGGCTGGCGCCGGGTGTCGTCCGGCTGCTATGTGGTTTTACACTGCGCAGTATCGACTGCCGCGCCTTGTCCAGGGCGTGGTTCGGCTCCCTCTTTGCAAATGACCATGATGGATTCTTCCCAGGCAGATTTTTTTGGCGACGGACAGTCCCCGTCTACGCACCATTCCCCTTCCACGCCGGAGGCCAGTCGTCTCAAGGTGTTGCCGCGTGGACGTGAAAAGCTCAGTCCCGCGCAACAGCGGTTCAATAAATTGCTGGCCCGCGTGGAAAACCTGGGCCGCCAGTTGCAGGACCTGCAGCAGTTGGCTGACAAGCTGCGGCCCCCTCATTTGGCGCGGATGGCGGAGCTAAAGCGCAAGATGGACGAGGCGCGCCGCGAGATGCTGGTGTTTCTGCACCAGCGTTTGCAGCGCAAAGGCTTGACGGCTGCGCAACAGAAAGCGATGCGCGAAATTTTGCAAAGCCTGTTGCCATCGAGCGGCCCCGTGGATGAGTCCGACCCTGAGTTGGCCGAACTGTGCTCTATCTATGCACCACCGCCTCTCGAAGACGACTTGGGTGACCAGGCCAATATGGTGCGTGAGCAGATGCTGGATATGGCTCAGAGCGTGTTGGGCAAAAACTTGGACCGGGAGGCGTTCAAGGGCATCGATTCGCCGGAAGAGTTGATGGAAGCGCTGATTCAGCAAGTGCATACCTTTCAGGAGGCAGAGGATGCGCGGCAGGCCGCGCGCCGCTCTCGCCGTCCTCCATCGGCCCGTCAGCTCAAGGCCCAGGAGCAGGCCCAGGATGCCAAGGCCGCGTTGCGCTCCATTTACCGCCAGCTCGCCAGCGCACTGCACCCCGACCGCGAGCCTGACCCGGTGGAGCGCGAGCGCAAGAGCGCGTTGATGAGCCAGGCCAACGCAGCGTATGAGCGGGGTGACCTGACGGCGCTGTTGCAGTTGCAATTGCAGGCCGAGCAGGTGGACGAGGCTCATATTGCCCAAATGGCTGACGACAAGCTGGCCGCTTTGTCGCTGCTACTCAAGGATCAGGTTAAAACGCTGGAAGGCGAATTGGGAGACGCAGAGATGCGCCTGAGCGTTGAGTTGGGCATACCCGTGGGCGCCCGGATGAAGGAGGCACTGCTCACGCGCCTGCTGCAGGAAGAGCAAGAGGAGCTGGCCCATGTCGTGTCGCAGATGCAGGACGACTTGGTGCGGGTGCGTGACGATGCACAGCTCAAGCTCTGGCTGCGTGAGCAGGCGGCACTGGCCCGCGAACAGGAGCGGGAGGAGGCCTTTTTGGCGCGCCTGGGCGGCGGGTTTTTCTGACCCGCCCTCCCAGATCCAGGGGGGATCACACGGGCCAGACCACGCCGTTGTCGTTCAGGATGGCGTCCAGCGGCAGGTCGAACTCTTCGGGCTCGAACTCGTCCAGATAGCCGTTGGTAAAGCCCAGCCCCACGGTGAAGGGCTTGGGCTGCAGCGTGGCCAGGGTGCGGTCGTAAAAGCCGCCGCCGTAGCCCAGGCGGTAGCCGCCAGCGGCGTAGCCCACGCAGGGCACAAACAGCAGCGTGGGCACGATCATTTCGGTGTCTTTGGGCTTGGGGATTCCGTAGGCGTCGGGCTCCATGGGGCAGCCGGGGTACCAGGCGTGGAAGGTGAGCGTCTTGTGCTCCTTGTTCACCACCGGCAGGCCGATGCGGCGGCGCAGGGGCTCGTCCAGCAACTCGCCGTCTTCCTTCCAGCGGTGCAGGGCTGGCAGGGGGTCGAATTCGCCCTTGATGGGCCAGTAGGCGCCGATCACGGTGTCGGGCCGGTTGACCAGCCAGATGCGCATCACCTGTTGTAACAAATCGGCCCGATGTAGGCGATCGGGCAGGTTGAGGCGTTCTTCAATCAATGCGCGCCGAAGGGCTGCTTTGTCCATCAGATAATTCCCCCATGCAATTGCTCAGAGCGATTTTGACACCCCTTGTGGCCGCCGCTGTGCTGGCCGCTGCAGCGCCCCTTGTCCAGGCGCAAAACCGTGGCGACGACACCTTGCTGGAAATGCACCAGGCCTTCCGCAAGGGCGACCGCAAGAAGCTCGAACAGCTGCTGCCCGCCGCACGCGGCCACGCCCTGGAGCCGTGGGCGGCTTACTGGGAGCTGAAACTGCGCTTGGGCGAGGCCAGCCCGGCAGAAATCCAGGCCTTTTTGAAGCGCTACGCCGGCACCTACCAGGAAGACCGCCTGCGCAACGACTGGTTGCTGCTGCTGGGCCAGCGCCGCGACTGGTCGCAGTTTGCCGAGCAGCACCCCAGCTACCGCATGTCGGACGACAAGGAAGTGCGCTGCTATGCCCTGCTGATCGAGACCCTGAAAGGCACTGCCCCAGCCACGGCCGCCGACGAGGTGCGCCGCAACTGGTATGCCCAGCGCGACAGCGATGACGGTTGCACCCATGCGGCGGGCGAGCTGTACAGCTACAAGCAGCTCACGGCCCACGATGTCTGGCGCAAGGCGCGCCTGGCGGTCGAAGCCAACCGCGTGCGCTCGGCACGCGCTGCGGTGGAAATTGTGTCGCCTGAATCTTCGGCCCAGGTGAAGGAATTGATGGATTCCCCCACCAAGTACCTGCAGGCCCGCGCCACGGCGCGCGGCAAGGTGCGCCAGGAATTGGTGACGCTGGCGCTCATCAAGCTGGCCCAGGGCGATGCGGACAACGCCGCCACGCAGCTCGACAACAAATGGAGCGTGCACCTCTCGCCCGAGGAGCGCAACTGGGTGTGGGGCGTGATTGGCAAGCAGGCGGCGCAGCGCCTGTCGTCCGATGCCGTCACCTACTTTGGCAACGTGGCCAAGGATTCTGACCTGACCGACGACCTGCTGGGCTGGAAGGCCCGCGCAGCCCTGCGTGCCGGCCAGTGGAAGGTGGTGCGCAAGGCCGTGGAAGCCATGGGCGACGATGCCCGCCGGGACAGCACCTGGGTGTATTGGCATGCCAAGGCGGTGCTCAACGGCAAGCCCAGCGATGCCGAGCGTGCCGAAGCCCGCCAGGCGCTGGAGAGCATTGCCAGCCCCAAGGGCTTTTACGAGCAGCTGGCCCTGGAAGAGCTGGGCCAGCGCGTGGTGGTGCCCCCAGCGCCTGCGCCCCTCACAGCCGAGGAAAAGGCCGCTGCCCGCGCCAACCCCGCGCTCAACCGCGCGCTGTATGCCATCTTGCTGGGTATTCGCGGCGAAGGCGTGCGCGAGTGGAACTACGCCACCAACCTGCACACCCCCGGCGGCATGAGCGAGCGTGAACTGCTGGCGGCCGCCGACTTTGCCTGCCAGCGCGAGGTGTGGGACCGCTGCATCAACACCAGCGAACGCACCAAGACCGTGATCGACGTGAACCAGCGCTTCCCCATGCCGTTTCGCAATACGGTGGTCGAGCGCGCCCAAGGCATTGGCCTGGATCCGGCCTATGTTTACGGCCTGATCCGGCAGGAAAGCCGATTCATCATGGATGCACGCTCGCATGTCGGCGCCTCTGGCCTGATGCAGGTGATGCCCGCCACCGCGCGCTGGACGGCCAAGAAGATTGGCCTGACCGGCTTCACGCCCGACCAGATCTCGGACCGCGACACCAACATCACCATCGGCACCGCTTACCTCAAGCTGGCGCTGGATGATTTTGCGGGCTCCATGCCCCTGGCTGCTGCCGCCTACAACGCCGGCCCCGGCCGCCCCCGCAACTGGCGCAACGGCCCGGTGCTGGACGCCGCCATCTGGGCCGAAAACGTGCCCTTTGCAGAAACGCGCGACTACGTGAAGAAGGTGCTGGCCAACACCACCAACTACGCTGCGTTGCTCACCGGCCAGCCGCAGTCGCTGCGCAGCCGCCTGGGCACCGTGGGGCCACGCGATGCAGCGTCGCCGGTAGTGAACGCCGACTTGCCCTGAGAGGCCAGCAGCGGGCGCGGAATGGGTTGCGGGCACTGACCGTGCCCAGTGTGAGTTTGCTATAAAAAGAGAAGCTGCTAGCGCTTGCTGCATAAGCGCTAGAGCCATATTTGATTCACAAAGAGGGAGGGCGCCATGGCGCGAGGGAAGCTGGCGGTTTGGGCCGCTGTGTTGGTGTGGTCGGTGGGCTTGCAAGCGCAGCCCGTGTACAAGTGGGTGGATGCCAACGGCAAGACGCATTACGGCTCGCAGCCTCCAGCGGACAAGGACGATGCCGCCCCAATGAAGCTGCAGGGCACCAATGGCACCACCACGGGCAGTGCGTCGGGCCCCGCTGGTTCAGGGGGCGGAAAGAGCACTTCAACCAAAGGGGTGGAGTACAACGCCGACGGCACCAAGAAGATTCCAGAGGGCGTCAAGGACATGGCCGAAGGGCTGCGCAAGTCGCTCGGCACGGTCGATAGCAAGCAGGTGCCCATGAACTGCGCTGTGGCGGTGAGCAACATCCACTACCAGGCTGACCTGATGCTGGAGGTGGGCCAGAAAAACGTGCGCGATGGCTACATGACCCAGGCGGCCTTCGACACCACGGCCCCCAAGATCCGCGAGGCCAAGGGCAAATACAGCGTGGGCGACTGCCAGTCGTCCAGCGGCAACAAGAAGTCGTTTTACCAGTGCATGTCCAGCAGCAACAACCACGTGGCGGGCTGCGACCGTCAGTTCAAGCACTGAGCCGGAAGGCCCCTGGCCAAACCTCCGCCCAATCAGCCTGCCTTCGCGCGGGCTTTTTTGCGCTTGCCGCAGCGGCCTGGGGCAGCCGTTCAGGCGTTGTGCAGCGCCTCGCCCTGGCGCACGGCGGCGCCGGAGCGTTCCAGGTCCGCCACCAGGCTGTGCAGCCATTGCGCCTTGGGCTGGTCGGCAAAGTGGGCCTGGTGCAGCAGACCGAAGTAGGGTGTGCCATCGGCCCACTGCTGTAGCGCGGGCACGGTGGTGTGCTGCAGCTCCAGCAACTTGTACTTGAGCAGCACCTTGGCGGCATACAGCGCGTGTTTGCCGGGGCTGCGCACAAAGCCTTCCAGGCGCTTGCGCGCTGTGGCCAGGGCGCGGGGTGCATCAGTAAACACCGGCCCGTGGCCGGGGATTACGGTGCGCGGAGCCAGCCTCTCGATCACGTCCAGCGTGGCGGCCACTTCGTCGAAAGCGGCTGTGCCCTCGATTTCCGGAAACACCACGCCGAAGCCGTTCTCCCACAGGGCGTCGGCAGAGATCAAGGTGGCGCTGGCGGGCTCAAACAGCACCACCGAATGCGGGTCGTGCCCGGGCGCTGCGTGTACCTCCCAGGCCAGCCCCGCCAAGGGCACCGTGGTGCCCGGCTGCAAGGGCGCATCGGCGCGAAAGCGCGGGCAGTCCTGGCCTGTGGGGGTGTAGCTCAGGGCGCTGGCGTCCCACTGCTCTACCAGCGCCATCTGGCCTGGCGGGATGTGGGTGGTGGCGCCGGGCCAGGCCGCCTGCAGCGCGGCGTTGCCACCGCAGTGGTCGCTGTGCAGGTGGGTGTTGAAGATGCGCTGCAGTGGCTGCGCGCCCAGCAACCCTTGCACCAGGGCCAGGGTTTGTTCGCTGTGGGTGCAGTAACCGGTGTCCACCACGGCGGCCCCCTCAGGGCCAATGCAGACCACATTGTTGGCCGAGAGCCAGCCGCGCTCCAGCACGGTGATGCCGGGGGGCAGTGGGGCGGGGGGGGATGCAGTCATGGGGTCGGTAGGCAGGGCAATGGCAACGGCTTCAGCGTACCGCACAGCCGGGCTGCGAGGGGCCTCCAAAAACCGTGTTGGTCTTGTGGCCCCCGCACGCCATCACGCGGTGGGGTTACGCAGCTCCCGCCGCAAGATCTTGCCCACGTTGGTCTTGGGCAGATCGTCGCGGAACTCGATGTACTTGGGGCGCTTGTAGCCAGTGAGGTTTTCGTGGCAGAACGCTGCCACGTCGTCCTCGGTCAGGGCGGGGTCGTTCTTGATGATGAACACCTTGATGGCCTCGCCCTGCTTCTCGTCGGGCACGCCAATGGCTGCGCATTCCACCACGCCAGGGCACAGGCTGATGACCTGCTCCAGCTCGTTGGGGAACACGTTGAAGCCGCTCACCAGAATCATGTCCTTCTTGCGGTCGATGATGCGGGTGTAGCCCTGCGCGTCCATGATGCCGATGTCGCCCGTGCGCATGAAGCCATCGGGAGTGAAAGCCTTGGCGTTCTCTTCGGGCTGGTTGTAGTAGCCGGTCATCACATTGGGGCCACGGATGCAGATCTCGCCCGACTCGCCCTGGGGCAGGCTGTTGCCCGCATCGTCCTTGATGGCGATGTCGATGCCCGGCAGCGGCAGGCCGATGGAGCCGGTGAACTCGGTGTTGGTCACCGGGTTGTTGGTGCCGATGGCGCAGGTCTCGCTCATGCCCCAGCCTTCGATCATGGTGCTGCCTGTGACCTTCTGCCACTGCTTGGCCGTGCCTTCGCTGGCGGCCATGCCCCCGGCCTGCGACACGCACAGGTGCGAGAAGTCCAGTGCGCGGAACTGGGCGTTTTGCAGCAGCGCATTGAACAGCGTGTTCACGGCGGGCAGCATGTGAAAGGGGCGTTTTTTCAGCTCGGCCACAAACTTGGGGATGTCCCGCGGGTTGGGAATCAGCGTGAGGCTGGAGCCCTGGCGGATGGCCAGCAGGCACAGCGTGAGCGCGAAGATGTGGTACAGCGGCAGCGCGGCAATGCTGTTGGCTTTGGTCACATCGCCAATCTTGGCCAGCGCGGGGGTGAACCACGCCTCGGCCTGCAAGGTGGCTGCCACGATGTTGCGATGGGTGAGCACTGCGCCCTTGGAGAGGCCCGTGGTGCCGCCGGTGTATTGCAAAAAGGCAATCGAATCGAGCGTGGCGGTGCTGGGCGCGAGGGTGCGCCGCTCGCCCATTGCCAGGGCCTTCTTGAAGGAGACCACCTTGCGCCCGTTGGTCAGGGGTAGCTCGTATGCCGGCACCATCTTGGCCAGGTGGCGCACGGCGAAGGTGATCCATTTGCCAAACCAGAAGCCCAGCAGGTCGCCCATCGATGCCATCACCACATGCTGCACGTTGGTGTGGTCCACCACGTCGGCCAGGGTGTGGGCAAAGTTTTCAAGAATGACGATGGCGGTAGCGCCCGAGTCCTTGAGCTGGTGCTCCAGCTCGCGGGCGGTGTACAGCGGGTTCACGTTCACGCAGGTGTAGCCTGCGCGCAGCACGGCCGCCATGGTCACGCCAAACTGCGGAATGTTGGGCAGCATGATGGCCACCCGCGCACCGGGCTGCAGGCCCAGGCCTTGCAGGTAGGCGCCCAGTGCGCCTGACAACCGTTCCAGCTCGCCGTAGTTCATCCACCGGTCCATGCAGACCGAGAACGGGCTTTTTGCGTGTTTGCGGAAGGACTCTTCCAGCAGGTGGGCCACAGAGCGGTACTGCTCGGGGTTGACGTCGTGCGGTACGCCCGGGGGGTAGCTCTTGAGCCAGATCTTTTCCATGCGCTTTCCTTGTGCTCGCCAGTGGGTGGATAGACAGATAAAACAGCTTCAGACCCATTCTGGAAGGTGGAGGGCGCCAGGGGTTATCGGGCTTGTCCTAGGGTGCGGGGCATATCCGTCTCAAAGGCGACAGAAAAGCCCAAAAACACAGGGGGCGACGGGCACAGGCCTTCGTGCAAACTCAGGGGCTTCGGCTTGAATAGTCCTTTGTCTCATCGGGTCTTGTGCCCACTTCTCATGATCGCACGCCTTCAGACAACTTTCCTTCTCTTTGCGTTGCTATACGGCGCTGCCTGTTTGGTGTGGTGGTGGCCGCAGCAGCCCCTGTGGGCGGTGCTGATGGCGCTGCTGCCGCTGTGGGGGCTGGCGGCGGTGCTGGCTGTGGAGCTGGTGCTGATGCAGCGCCTCAACCGGCGCGATGCAGTGCCTTTGGCCACCGCAGCGCAGCTGCTTCGGGCTTGGTGGCATGAGGTGGGTGCGGCCCTGTTGATTTTTGGCTGGCGCCAGCCTTTGTGGTGGCGCAGCCCGCCCGACTGGTTGCCTGCGCAGCCTACCGGGCGCAGGGGCGTGGTGCTGGTGCATGGCCTGATGTGCAACCGGGGCGTGTGGCTGCATTGGCTCGGACATCTGCGCGCTGCAGGCCATGCGCATGTGGCCGTGAATCTGGAGCCCGTGCTGGGCTCGATTGATGGGTATGCCAAAGCCATTGACGAAGCGGTGCGGCGGGTGACCGAGGCCACCGGCCTGCCACCCGTGCTGGTCTGCCACAGCATGGGCGGCTTGGCCGCCCGGGCCTGGCTGCGCGCCTATGCGGCTGACGCGCGCGTGCACCGTGTGCTGACGCTGGGAACGCCCCACGCAGGCACCTGGCTGGCCCGCTTCAGCCACACTGAGAATGGCCGCCAGATGCGGATGAACAGTGCCTGGTTGCAGGCGCTCAAGGCCCAGGAACCGCCCGGCCGGGCGAAGCTGTTTGTGTGCTGGTATTCCAACTGCGACAACATCGTGTTCCCCGCCACGGTGGCGGCTTTGCCAGGGGCGCAGCACCGGCTGGTGACCGGCGTGGCCCATGTGCAAATGGTGCTGAGCCCCCAGGTGGTGCAGGCCTGCCTGCGGGAGCTGGAAGCCCCCGTGCCAGAGCTGCCTGCGCTTACGCGGTGAGGGCTTCCTCGCGTTCGTTCGCTGCAAACTCGGGCTGGCCTTTCAGCGCCTGGTAGATGGGCGAGAAGTCTGCCGCCGTCATGTCAAACAGCTGCTGGAAGCTGTCGATCACAAAGTAGGTTTGCTGGAATGTGTCGATCTTGTAGCGGGTGCGCATGGTGCGCGCCAACTGCAGCGGCAGGCGTTGCGGCTCGGGGCTTTGCACGGAGTACGGCAGTTCACCCGACGAGCTGAGGATGCCCGCACCATAGGCCCGCAGCCCTTCGCTTTCGCGAATCAGGCCGAATTCGATGGTGTACCAGTACAGCCGCGAGAGCATTTCGCAAGCGCCCAGCCCATGCGCCTTGAGACCGCCCTGGCCATAGCGTTGCACATAGTCTGCGAACACCGGGTTGAACAGCAACGGCACGTGCCCGAACAGGTCGTGGAAGATGTCGGGCTCGACGATGTAGTCGAACTCCTCAGGCGTGCGAATCCAGTCGGTGACCGGAAACTTGCGGTTGGCCAGCAGGGTGAAGAAAGGCACCTCAGGGATCAGCCCTGGCACGGCCACCAGCTCCCAGCGGGTGGCGCGGTAAAGCCGCTCGTTCACTTCATCGAAGCGCGGGATCCGGTCGCGCTCGCCCAGGGAGGGCAGGGCGTCGATGAACGCCTGGCTTGCCAGGCCCGGCAGCAGCCGGCTCTGGCGCTCGTACAGGCGCCGGTAGGTGTCGTGGTCGGCCTCGGTGTAGGCCGCGTAGTTCTGAGCGCAGGTGTAGTCAGCGCCCGCGCGGGCATAGTCGCCGCGCGGTGGGCGCTCGCTGGCGCCGTAGACAACGGGTTCAACGGCCATGGTGCCTCCGTTCGGGGTCAGGCCTTGTCGGCGGCAAGCACGCCACGGCGGATCTGGTCGCGCTCCAGCGACTCGAACAGCGCCTTGAAGTTGCCCTCGCCAAAACCGTCGCGGTAGTCGCCTTCGCGCTGGATGAATTCAAAGAACACCGGGCCCAGCATGGGCGTGGAGAAGATCTGCAGCAGCAGGCGGGGCGTGCCGTCAGCGGTGGTGCCGTCCAGCAAGATGCCGCGCGACTGCAGCTCCGGCACAGGCTGGCCGTGGCCGGGCAGGCGGGTGTCCAGCATTTCGTAGTACACGTCGTTGGGGGCGGTGGCCAGTGGCACACCCGCCATGCCCAGCTTGTCCACCACGTCCAGCAGGTTGTCGCAGATCAGCGCGATGTGCTGGATGCCTTCGCCGTTGAACTGCATCAAAAATTCTTCGATCTGGCCGCCGCCCTGCTTGGACTCTTCGTTCAGCGGGATGCGGATCTTGCCGTCGGGCGCCGTCATGGCCTTGGACGTCAGACCGGTGTATTCGCCCTGGATGTCGAAGTAGCGGATCTCGCGGAAGTTGAACAGCTTCTCGTAGAAGTTGGCCCAGAAGCCCATGCGACCGCGGTACACGTTGTGCGTGAGGTGGTCGATTTCATTCAGGCCATGGCCCACGGGGCGGCGGTCCACGCCTTCGATGAATTCAAAGTCGATGTCGTAGATGGACTTGCCGTCTTCAAAGCGGTCGATCAGATACAGCGGCGCGCCACCAATGCCCTTGATGGCGGGCAGGCGCAGCTCCATGGGGCCGGTGGGGATCTCGATGGGCTGGGCGCCCAGTTCCAGTGCGCGGTTGTAGGCCTTGTGCGCATCCTTCACGCGGAAGGCCAGGCCACAGGCCGAGGGGCCATGCTCGGCGCCAAAGTACGCGGCCTGGCTGTGGGGCTCGCGGTTCAGGATGAAGTTGATGCCGTTCTGGCGGTACAGCACCACGTCCTTGGAGCGGTGCTTGGCCACCAGCGTGAAGCCCAGCTTTTCGAACACGGCTTCCAGCACACCGGGCTGGGGTGAGGTGAACTCGACGAACTCGAAGCCCATCAGGCCCATGGGGTTGTCCCACGCGGCGGTTTCTTTCAGGGCTTGGGCGGGCAGGGCGGCGTTCATGGTGTCTCCAAAAAATTGATGAATGTCACGCACTGTAGGCGCGCCATTCATCACGATTTCGGCGTTCTGGGCGCAGATTGTTTGCGCGAATGCATGAATATTGCGCGTGATCAATGCGGCGCGCAGTGTTTTGCGATTGTGCAATGTCAGTGCTGTGATTGCCGCAGCGCCAAGGCCGCTTCCAGCCGCAGTTGTTCCTGGGGGGTGAACAGCCTTTCGCGCAGTGCCTGCATCTGGCCGGGGTCATGGGCCTGGGCCTTGGCAGCGGCGTAGTCGTCCAGCTTCTGGTTCCAGGCGCGCTCTTCATGGTCCAGGCGCGCCAGGGCTTGGGCGGCGTCGGTGCCGTAAGTGGCGCTGCGCAGCTGGTAGCGGGTGCGATCGTCCACGCCGCGCGCTTCAAAGTCTTGCGTTTGTACCGCGGCGCCCAGGTGGGCCGCGGCATGGGCGCGGTCTGCCCGCTGCTCTGGCGGCAGTTCTGTCTCGGCGTCTTTGAGTGCGCGGGCTTTTTCTTCTGCGGTGAGCCCTGTGTTGTGCTGGATTTCGAGGCGGGCCAGGGTGTAACGGTCCAGCGCTGATTCGCGCGCAAACAGGGCCTCGTGTTCTTCCGGGGCGAAGTAGCGCTCGCGCAGACGCTCGCGTGCATTCAGGCTGTTGCGCAGCGCCGTGGGGTCGTCCGGCCTGGGGGCTTTCAGCGTGCCCAGGGCCACGCGGTAGTCCACGTAGCGCTCCGCCAGGGCCAGCGCCCGGGTGGCCAGATCGGCGCCAAAGTGTTTGCGCACCAGCTGGCTGAGCCGGAGCTTGAGCTCTTCGGGTGTGGTGGCGTCGCCCGCGTCCAGCAGCATGGCTTCGATCTGGTAGCGCAGGTCCGGGGTGAGGAAGGGGTCGGCTGCGGTGTGTGGGTCCACCGGCAAACGGGTCGTCGTCTGCGGTACGCCGCTCGCGCTCGCGCTCGGTGCGGTGGCCGCGCGAGTCAACGCGCTTCCGCCACTTGGCAAGCCAGGCGGCGGGTCGGCCCGCCCCGCCAGCCAAAGAACGATCAGCGCTGCGGCCAGCGCGGCGCCCCCGCCCGCCACGGCAGAGATGCGCGCACGCCAGGGTGAGGGTGGGGTCATGCGCGCATGCCCTTCACAAACCCGCTTTTTGCAGGCGGTTGGCGTGCTGGCGGTACAGCGTGACAGGGTCTGCAGAGAACCAGTCTCGTAGCCCCACCATCTGGTTTACTTCGTCCAGATGGTTCTGGCGGTAGTCGCCCAAATGCTTGCCCAGGCGGGACGAGCACGCCGACACCAGCCCGTCATTGGCCTCACCAAACGTCCAGCCCAGGGTGACCAGAAAGGCGTCGCTGGGGTCGAGCAGGTTGGTGGCCGTTTTGGTGCCGGTCCATGAGTAATAGCGCACGCCGCTGACCAGTTCAGCACCGTTGCCGCAGTCCGCGGGGATGCCTTGAGGAAATTTCTGGTTGAACTTGGCGGAGCCTTGGGTGGTGAGGGAATCCAGCGCTGCGGTGGGCATCTGTGGCAAGCCTGTGCCGCCAGAGAGCAGGTTGATCATGCCGACCAGCGCGGTGGCGGCGGTGTTCGCTACCGTTTCGCTGACCGACCCTGCAGGCGCCACGCCGCGCACGATGTCTGCCACGCGAGAGCCCCGGTTCACGCCTGCCACCGAGGTGGCCGATGCCACGAGCTGGGGCGCCACGCCCGCCACATAGCGAATGGTGGGGCCGCCATGCGAGTGGCCGATCAGGTTGACCTTGCTGGCCCCCGACAGGGCCAGGATGTTTTTCACCTGGGCCAGCAACTGCTCGCCCCGCACCTCGGTGCTGTTGGCTGCGGACACCTGCGCCACATACACCTTGGCGCCGCTTTGGCGAAGCGCATCGGGAATGCCATAGAAGTAGTCGATGCCCAGCACCGAGTCAAAACCGAAAAGCCCGTGCACCAGCACGATGGGATGCCGGGTAGCGGTGTACCCGGTCTGCGCCTGGGCTGGTGGGCCCACAAGCAGCAGGGCGGTGGGCACCGCGATGGCCAGGCCCTTGATGAAGCGTCCAAAGATTCCAGTCATGGTTGTCTCCGTTGTGATGTTGTTTGACGCCACCCACACCTTCCGGCAGAGCCTCCGCTCCCTCTCCGCCAGCCAGGCATTGAGCAGTACTGCAGTGCCTGGGCGTCGAACCTGCTTCCAACCGCGCAAAGCTGCAATTGCAAAAAAGAACGGGCGTTCATTTTTGCGAGAGCCATTGTTCTGGCGCCGCCCGCTCCCCACCATCAGGACATACCCGTGAAGAGAAAACACCTGCGTTTAGGCGCTTTTCGTTCATAAAATCTTGCGCCATGACCACCCCAGACGCACTCGACAAGCTCGACAAGGCCATCTTGCGATGCCTGCAAAAGAACGGCCGTGAGACTTATGACGTGATCGGTGCGGCCATTGGGCTGTCGCCCAGCGCGGTGCTGCGCCGCGTCAAGCGGCTGGAGGAAGCGGGTGTGATCGACCGTTACGTGGCGCTCGTCAAGCCCGAAGCCGTGGGACTGGGGCTCATTGCTTACTTGAACGTGCGCCTGGAAAAGCACACCGAGAGCCACAAGCGCAACCCCATGGATGTGTTCCGCGCCAGCGTGCAGACCTGGCCAGAGGTGGTGGAATGCTCTTCGCTCACGGGCGAGATGGATTACCTGCTGCGCGTGGTGGTGGCCGACATGGCCCACTACAGCCGTTTCATCATGGACACCTTGCTCAAACACCCCAGCGTGCAGGATTGCAAAACCAGCTTTGTGCTGGACAGCGTCAAGGCTACGACGGCGCTGCCTGTGTGATGGATCGGGGCGCGAAGTCACGGGACTTCGCCACCCCTGTCAGCGCCGCTGGGGCGTAGAGAAAACCCTGTCTTCAAAGTGGGTGTCTGGGCCGTTAAGGTGCTTCGGCTGCTGTGGCAGCACCCGATCAGTGGCAAAGTCCGCTGGCGGCCAAGCGTCCTGGGTGGGTTTTTTGCTGCGTTGCAACAAAGTGCTGGAAATTATCAGGGAAAACCCTTAAAGTTCAGCCCATGGTCGCTACCAAAGCCCTGCTCAAGGCATCCTGGCACGCCAGCACTGGCATGCTGCGCACCCGTAACAGTCATTCTTTGAAGGAGGCTGCTATGCCTTCCACGCCCCTGATGGTCCCCATTCGCTCTCTGGGCCCGTCTTCCCGCGAGCGCATCACTGCCCATTTGCTCAAACTGGAGCCCGCTGACCGCTACCTGCGCTTTGGCTATGCCGCCAATGACGAGCAGATCCGCCGCTATGCAGAGCAGCTCGACTTCAGCCGCGACGAAATCTTCGGCATCTACAACCGCCGCCTGGAGCTGATCGCCATGGCCCACCTGGCGTTCTCCGAGCACCCTGAGCACAAGCACTGCGCCGAGTTCGGCGTCTCGGTGCTCAAGCATGCCCGTGGCCGTGGTTTCGGCAACCGCCTGTTCGAGCGTGCTGTCATGCACGCCCGCAACGCTGGTGTGAACATGGTCTTCATCCACGCCCTGTCTGAAAACACGGCCATGCTGAAGATTGCGCGCAACGCTGGTGCCACAGTGCACCGCGATGGCTCCGAGTCGGAGGCGTATCTGCAGATTCCCCCGGCCAACTTCGACACCCGCATGACCGAAATGGTGGAGCAGCAGTTCGCCGAGGTGGACTACCAGGTCAAGAAGCAGGCCAAGCAGTTCTGGGACTTCCTGGCCGGCGTGCAAGAAGTGCGCCGTGGCGTGCAGCACGCGCGGCACCAGTCGGCAGAGTAAGCCGGCACAGCCCCCGCCCGGTACTGCAGTGGTGCATTGCCGGGCGTTGTCTTGTCAAGACAATCCGCTATCCTTGGGCCCTGTCCACCACAACTGCAAGTCCTGCAACCCACGACAGTGTCCGATCCACACCCCGATCGTTTGCCTGAAAAAGAAGACAAGCGCAGCTTTCTGCAAAAAGTGGCCGAGTTCATTCACCCCGGCCCCGACTCTGCAGAAGAACTCATCGAAACCCTGGCGGAAGCCGAAGACAACCAGGTAATCGGCGCTGACTCGCGCGTGATGATCGAGCGCGTGATTCGCATGGCCGACATGACCGCTGGCGACGTCATGGTGGCGTCTCCGCGCATGGACATGATCGACATCGATGAGACGCCCCATGCACTGCTGCGTTCGGTGATTGATACCGGCCACTCGCGCTTTCCGGTGTTCCAGGGGGAGCGCGAAAACATCATCGGCATCCTGATGGCCAAGGACCTGCTCAAGCTGCAGCGGTCCCCAGATCTCCACATCCGCACGCTGATCCGGCCTGCCGTGTTTGTGCCCGAGAGCAAGGGCCTGAACGATCTGTTGCGTGAATTCCGAGGCAACCGCAATCACCTGGCCATCGTGATCGACGAGTTTGGTCGCGTGGCGGGCCTGGTCACCATCGAGGACGTGCTCGAACAGATCGTGGGCGAAATCGAAGACGAATTCGACATTGCAGAAGAGTCGGGCGACATTTTTGGTCTGGCCGACAAGACCTACCGTGTGAGTGGCGACACGCCCATCGACAGGGTCTCCGAAGCATTCGGGGTGCCCATTCAGGGCAGTGCGCCGGGCGAGGACTTTGACACCATCGGCGGGCTCATCGCGCACGAAATGGGCCGGGTGCCCAAGCGTGGCGAGCATCTGCAGTTGTGCGGGCTGCACTTTGTCGTGCTCCACACCAAGGGCGGCGCGGTGCGCTGGTTCAAGGTGTCGCGGGTGGACGACAGCGTCCCTGCCAACTGATGGGGGCCGCTCTGTACCCGCGTTCGCACGCACCCGCATGGGGGGGCTGGGCGCGCATCGGCGCTATGGGCGTGGCAGCCCTGACGGGCTTGGCGCAAGCCGCCTCGCTGGCACTGCCGGGCACCGGGCAGCCTGTGTGGTGGCTCCAATGCGTGTCGATGGTGGTGCTGGCGGGCTTGCTGCACCGGCTGCGGCCGACCTGGCGGCAAGGCGCCTTGCTGGGGTTTGCCTTTGCTTTGGCCTGGCTGTGCGGCACCTTCTGGTGGCTGTTCATTTCATTGCACACCTATGGCGGCTTGGCCGCGCCGCTGGCCGTGGCAGCCGTGGTGGCGCTTGCGGCGTTTCTGGCCATCTACTATGCCTTTGCTTTAGGGCTTTTTAGCCTTCTAGCGCCCGCCAATAAAGCGCTGGCAGCTATGCTTTTTGCAGCATTGTGGCTGCTGGCCGAGTTGCTGCGCGGCACCTGGTTCACCGGCTTCCCGTGGGGCGCGGGGGGCTATGCCCACGTGCAGGGGCCCCTGTCATCCCTGCCGCGGGTGGTGGGGGTGTATGGCGTGGGCGCGATTTCGGCGGGGCTGGCCATGGCGCTGGTGCAATGCCGCTGGCGCGATCTGCGCCACTGGCGTACCTGGGTCGTAGCACTGGTGCTGCTGGGGGCAGGAGGTTTTGCCTGGGTGCAACGCCACTGCGCGGTGGAGCTGTGCCACACCCCGGCCCATGCGCCGAAGGCGCCGCTGAAGCTGGCGCTGCTGCAGGGCAATATTCCTCAAGACGAAAAATTTGAACAGGGCAGCGGCGTACCCCTGGCGCTGGCCTGGTATGCCGAGCAGTTGCGCAGCGAAGCCGCGTCGCTTGTGGTGGCGCCTGAAACCGCCATTCCGCTGCTGCCCCAGCAGTTGATTCCCGGCTACCTGGAGGGTCTGCAGGCCCGCTACACCCAGGGCGATCAAGCGGCCTTGCTCGGCATACCGCTGGGCAATGCGCGCGAGGGCTACACCAATTCGGTGCTGGGCTGGCGCCCGGCTGCGGGGGCGGCGCCCGAGCCAGCCTACGTCTATCACAAGCACCATCTGGTGCCATTTGGCGAATTCATCCCGCCGCTGTTCAAGTGGTTCACCGAAATGCTGAACATTCCGCTGGGCGACTTCAACCGGGGCACGCTGGGGCAGCCCTCGTTCGAGTGGCTGGGGCAGCGCATTGCACCCAACATCTGCTACGAAGACTTGTTTGGCGAGGAACTGGCAGCACGGTTTTTCGACCCCGCCCAGGCACCCACCGTGCTGGTGAACTTCAGCAACATTGGCTGGTTTGGTAACACCCTGGCGGTAGACCAGCACCTGCAGATCAGCCGCATGCGGGCCCTGGAGCTGGAGCGGCCCATGGTTCGCGCCACCAACACAGGGGCCACCGTCATCATTGACCACCGTGGGGTGGTCACGCATGCGCTGGAGCGCTTCAGTCGGGGTGTTTTGCGCGGCGAAGTGCACGGGCGCGGGCTGGGGGTGTCTGGCGACGCGGGCATCACGCCCTTTGCCTGGTGGGCTTCGCGCTGGGGGCTGTGGCCGCTGTGGCTGCTTGCTGGCCTGGGTGTGGCGGCCGGCTGGTTGGGCAAGCGCCGCCGATAACGCCGCCGCACGCAGGCTCAGGCTTGATGCAGGTCACGCTGGCACGGGGAGCCCAACCAGCAATGAGGGTGTATACGCGCCAGTGACCACGCTTACCTTGGATAATAGGGGCCCGCAACCAGGGGCTACGGTTGCACGAACGATGATTTGAGGCGGCCAAGCCGCCGTTCTGGAGCACGACTGAACATGGCAGATTCCTTTTCCTACGAACAACTGATCGCCTCGGGCGAGGGACGGCTGTTCAACGCCGACAGCGGGCGCCTGCCGCTGCCACCCATGCTGATGTTCGATCGCATCACGCACATCGACAGCGATGGGGGCGCACACGGCTTGGGAAAAATCCGCGCTGAACTGGACGTCAAGCCTGACCTCTGGTTCTTCGCCTGCCACTTCCAGGGCGACCCCGTCATGCCCGGCTGTCTGGGCCTGGATGCCATGTGGCAGCTCATCGGTTTTTACCTGACCTGGCTGCAATTGCCCGGCCGTGGCCGCGCGCTGGGCGCGGGCGAAGTCAAGTTCACAGGCGAAGTTGGCCCCGACGTGAAGCTGGTGACGTACGAAATCGACATCAAGCGCGTTATCAAGCGCAAGCTGGTCATGGCCATTGGCGATGCCCGATTGCTGGCCGATGGCGAGGAAATTTATGTCGCCAACGACCTGCGTGTAGGTTTGTTCAAACGTGAGGAAGACGGCAAGGACGCAGCATGACCAAAAAGCGCGTAGTCATCACCGGCGCGGGCATCGTCTCGTGCATTGGCAACGATCTGGCCACCGTGGAAGCCTCGCTGCGTGCGGGCAAGAGCGGTATCAAGGCCGTGGAAAAGTTCAAGGAACTGGGCCTGCGCAGCCAGGTGGCGGGCGTGCCTGAGATCGACGTCGAGGCGCGCATCGACCGCAAGCAGTTGCGCTTCATGGGCGACGCCGCGGCCTATGCGCAGATCGCTCTGGAAGATGCGATCCAGCAGGCGGGCCTCACGCCCGAGCAAGTCAGCCACCCACGCACTGGCCTCATCATGGGCTCGGGCGGCGGCTCGCCTGCCAACCAGATCGAAGCGGCCGACACGCTGCGCGAAAAGGGCATCCGCCGCGTGGGGCCCTACCAGGTCACGCGCTGCATGAGCTCCACGGTGTCCGCCTGCCTGGCCACCAACTTCAAGGTCAAGGGCATCAACTATTCCATCACCTCGGCTTGCTCCACCTCGGCGCATTGCATTGGCGCGGCAGCCCAGCAGATCGCCTGGGGCATGCAGGACGTGATGTTTGCTGGCGGAGGTGAAGAGCTGAGCTGGGGCATGTCGCTGCTGTTTGACGGCATGGGTGCCATGTCCAGCAAGTACAACGAAACGCCCGAGAAAGCCTCGCGCGCCTACGACGCGAACCGCGATGGCTTCGTGATCGCCGGTGGCGGCGGTGCCGTGGTGCTGGAGAGCCTGGAGCACGCCCTGGCCCGTGGCGCCAACATCCTCGCCGAAGTGGTGGGCTTTGGTGCCACCAGCGACGGCGAAGACATGGTGGCCCCTTCGGGCGACGGTGCCATTGCCTGCATGCAGCAGGCCATGGAAGGGCTCGACACCCCCATCGACTACATCAACACGCACGGCACCTCCACCCCCGTGGGAGACATGCAGGAAGTGCGCGCCATGCGTGCCCTGTTCGGCGACAAGGTGCCGCCGTTCTCGTCCACAAAATCGCTCACCGGCCACTCGCTGGGCGCCACGGGCGTGCAAGAAGCCATCTACTGCATGATCATGCTGAACAAGGGCTTTATCGCCGGCTCGGCCAATGTGGAAACGCCCGACCCCGCGTTGGGCGACATGCCCTTGGTGACGCAGACGCGCGATGCGCAGCTGAACACGGTGCTGTCCAACAGCTTCGGTTTTGGTGGCACCAACGCCAGCCTGGTGCTGCGCCGCTGGACTGGCGTTTGACGGACGGGGCGCTTTCCCGCAGCCCCAGGTAGACTGATAAAAAAGGGCGTTGGCTTTTAAAGCCAACGCCCTTTTTTTGGACTGCATCGGGGGAGCCCTGGCGCGCAGTGCATGCGCCGCGCCAGGGTTCATCGGCGGTCAGTACGCCAGGTTGAGCTGGAAGATCGCGGTGCTGCCGCTGACTTCATTGCCCACCAGCAGCAGGGGCTTGCCATTGGGCGAATCCTTGGCGGGAACGAAGGCCAAGCCTTCGGGGCCCAGATCGCCCACCTTGTCCAGTGCGGGTGGGGTGGCGGCGCCAAATGCAGTTGTCCAGTTTTCACGGGTGTTGATGTAGTCCACGCGCTTGGGTGTCTTGGCATCGGTGATGTCGAACACCAGCACGCCGCCCATGCGCTCCAGTCCCACGAAGGCAAACGTCTTGCTGCCGATGGTGCCCACAGCCAGGCCTTCTGGCTCTGGTCCCTTGGCAGAGCTGCGTGCATCCAGGGCAGCGGTGGCGTCATGGCCGCTGTTGAAGTAGGTCTTGCAGGCGATGTCGCGCTTGGCACCCAGCTTGCAGTCGTCGCTGGCCAGGAACTGCTCGATGGCTGCGCCCGAATCCCACACCTGCTTGCCCTGGGCATCCCAGATGGAGATGGAGCGGCCGCCGTAGGCATAGAGCTTGTCGTACATCAGGCGATTGCCTGCGGGGTCTACCTGACCTGCGGCGTTGTACCACTTGGGGCTGCCGTCGGCGTTGGTCTGGTAGCCCTGGGTCCAGGTCACCTTGAGGCGGCCGAGCTTGTCGTCGTCGCGGCAGGTCTTGGGGTCGCCGGCCACGGCGCCGCACCAGGCGAAGTTGGCTGGGTTGAGCAGTGCGCCGCCGTTGCCCTTGGCCAGGGCGATCAAGTGGGCGGGCAGGTCATCGTCAGCACGGCGCAGGAAGCCGTCCTTGTGCACCAGGTGCTTGACGCGCCACTCTTCCACGAAGCCCTTGGTCACATCGCCAGGGCCTTTGGCGCCGTTGCCAAAATAGGCTGGCGTGCCTTCGCCCCAAGCGCGGGCGTCGCCCTCGTTGGCGCTGACCAGGTAGGTCTGGCCGTCGCCCGCCTGGTAGGCGGCAATGGCGTCGGGCTGGTACATGCCCAGCACGTTGGGGGCGGTGGTGATGTTGATCACGGGGCTCTTGCCGTCGCTGTCGGCAAAGTCTAGGGCGTTGGCGGCCACGCCGTGGTCCTTGTAGCCCAGTGCCACGATGTCGGTGACGGCGGCCTTGGCGATGTCCACGATGGCCAGGGCGTTGTTCTCTTGCAGGGTCACCCAGGCGGTCTTGCCATCGGCCGATACGGCAATGTATTCGGGCTCCAGATCCTGTGCCACCGTGGCGCGGCCCTTGCCGTCTGCTGTGGGGCCAAACAGGCGCACTCCCTTGGCCATCAGCTCAGCGGCGCGGCTGTTGAAGGCTTTGAAGTCGGCGGTGCGCACCACGGGCGCGCCGGGGTTGCTCACATCCACCATGCTGATGGAGCCTTCGGGGTCAACCTGGTAGTCATCGCTGGGCTCGGCTTCGTTGGCGACCAAGATGGTCTTGCCATCGGGCGTGAAGGTCAGCATGTCGGGCAGTGCACCGACGGGGGCGGAGCCTAGCAGCTTCAGGTCTGCGGCCTGGTAGATGGCGATGCGGCCAGCATCGGTCTTGGGCTTGGCCTGAATGGCGATGGTCACCAGCCCGTTCTTTACGGCCACGCTGTTGACTTCGCCGTTGGTCAGTACGGCTGCGCCGTTGACTTCCCCGACTTTCTTGGGGTTCTTGGGGTCGCTCAGATCCAGCACATCCAGCTTGCCTGACTGTGCATTGACCACGAAAGCGCGCTTGGAGGCTGCATCAAAAGCAGGAATTTCTGCCGCACTCTTGAGGAACTGCCCGGCAGAGTAGCCGCCAATTTTTTCGAGCTGCAGCGAGGCGGGGGTGCGTTCGGGCTCATCGTCGCTACCGCCACAGGCGGCAAGGGCGGCCACGGCCAGCAGGGAGATACCGAAAAGCTTGCGGTGAGAGGCGTTCAACAGAGGATTCATGTGGGGTAGTTGCTGGTGAGAGGGGCAAAACAGATCACGCTGGATTGAATGTCACCACCATGACGGTTTTGTGAATGTCGTGGTGCGGCCGAAGGTGGCCTGCATCTCTGGTGTGCAGTGCGTGCCCTGGGGGCTGTTCACCCGTCCGGGTGCGATGGGCGCCGTAAAATCGACGTTTGCGCAGTGCAAACTGCCCTCGATTCACCGGCGCAGGCTCCGCCTGCGGTAAGTCAGACACCATCCATGCTCACCTTCCAACAAATCATCCTGAAGCTGCAGTCTTACTGGGACGCCCAGGGCTGCGCCCTTTTGCAGCCCTACGACATGGAAGTGGGCGCAGGCACCTCGCACACCGCCACCTTCCTGCGCGCCATTGGCCCCGAGCCCTGGAAGGCCGCCTATGTGCAGCCCAGCCGCCGCCCCAAAGACGGCCGTTATGGCGAGAACCCCAACCGCCTGCAGCACTACTACCAGTACCAGGTGGTGCTCAAGCCCGCACCGGCCAACATCCTGGAGCTGTACCTGGGCTCGCTCGAAGCCCTGGGTTTTGATCTGAAGAAGAACGACATCCGCTTTGTGGAAGACGACTGGGAAAACCCCACGCTCGGTGCCTGGGGCCTGGGCTGGGAAGTCTGGCTCAACGGCATGGAAGTGACCCAGTTCACCTACTTCCAGCAAGTGGGCGGCATTGACTGCAAACCCGCCACCGGCGAGATCACCTACGGTCTGGAGCGTCTGGCCATGTACCTGCAAGGCGTGGACAACGTCTACAACCTGCAGTGGACCGATACCCTCAAGTACGGCGACGTGTACCACCAGAACGAGGTGGAGCAGTCCACCTACAACTTCGAGCACTCCGACGCCGACTTCCTGTTCACCGCGTTCAACGCGCACGAAAAGCAGGCCAAGTACCTGATGGAGCAACAACTGGCGCTGCCTGCGTATGAGCAAGTGCTCAAGGCTGCGCACAGCTTCAACCTGCTGGACGCCCGCGGCGCCATCAGCGTGACCGAGCGCGCTGCCTACATCGGCCGCATCCGCAACCTGGCCCGCAGCGTGGCGCAAAGCTACTACGAGAGCCGCGAACGCCTGGGTTTCCCTATGGCGCCGCGCGAGTGGGTGGAGCAGATGCCCAAGAAGGCTGCTTGAAGTGAACACCCCCCTGAGCCGCTGCGCGTCTTCCCCCCGCTCTCGCATTGCCAGGCAATGCGGGCAGGGGGACGCAGCCAGCGCGGCGGGGCGGCCCTGGCGCGGCTGCTTGCGCATGGGGCACGCCAGTTTTCAGGCATCGCTTGCGTAGCGGATGCCGTATTGAATGACGGAATAGAGCCGACAACATGACAACCCAAAACCTACTCGTCGAACTGTTTGTGGAAGAGCTGCCTCCCAAGGCGCTCCAGAAACTGGGCGATGCCTTCGCCACTGTGCTGGGCGACCAGCTCAAGACCCAGGGTCTGGCCAGCGCCGCCTCTGTGGTCACACCGTTCGCCTCGCCCCGCCGCCTGGCCGCCCATGTGACCGCCGTGGCCGACAAGGCCGCCGACAAGGCTGTGCAGCAAAAGCTGATGCCCGTGACCGTGGGCCTGGACAAGGACGGCAATGCCACCCCTGCGCTGCTGAAAAAGCTGCAGGCGCTGGGTGCGGATGTGTCCAACCCCACAGCCGCCGTGGCCGCCTTGAAGCGCGCCCAGGACGGCAAGGCCGAAGCCCTGTTCTACGACAGCGTGGTGCCCGGCGCGACGCTGCAGGCCGGTTTGCAAAAGGCCTTGGACGAAGCCATCGCCAAGCTCCCCATCCCCAAGGTGATGAGCTACCAGCTCGAAACCGATTGCGGCATGGACAACTTTTTGCCCGGCTGGACCAGCGTGAACTTTGTGCGCCCCGCCCACGGCCTGGTGGCGCTGCACGGCAGTACCGTGGTGCCCGTGAAGGCGCTGGGCCTCACGGCTGGCAACAGCACGCAAGGCCACCGCTTTGAAGCCGCTGTGTCGCCCGTGGTGCTGGCAGACGCCGACAGCTACGCCGCCACGCTGCAAAAAGACGGCGCAGTGATCGCATCGTTTGCCGAGCGCAAGGCTGAAATCGCCCGACAGCTGGCCGCGGCCGCCGCCAAAGTGGGCAACGGTGCCCGCCCCATTGAAGACGATGCCCTGCTGGACGAAGTGACCGCGCTGGTGGAGCGCCCCAACGTCGTCATCTGCCAGTTTGAAGAGCAGTTCCTGGGCGTGCCACAAGAGTGCCTGATCCTCACGATGAAGGCCAACCAGAAGTACTTCCCGCTGCTGGATGCTGCAGGCAAGCTGACCAACAAGTTCCTGGTGGTGAGCAACATCAGCCCCGAAGACACCAGCTTTGTGACCGGCGGCAACGAGCGCGTGGTGCGCCC
>ENA-UOOA01001411-UOOA01001411.1-human-gut-metagenome-genome-assembly--contig:-P61old-NODE-1411-length-39085-cov-16.885114_pt1 | contig 39085 bp, 28 predicted proteins | sample MGYA00242467_ERZ724014 | MGnify/ENA metagenome assembly ERZ724014 | reverse complement strand
GGCAGAATACCAGCTCCACGATTCACTAAAAAAAGAGCTTCAGGATCTCGGTGTTACCAAAATCCCAAGCTCTAATAAAATCCAGAAGCGGATAGAAAATCTTGAATCTGAACAGGCTGCTACTGTCCGTGAAAAGCAGGAATTACAGAAAAAGCAGAAGACACTGGATATCATCAGACAGAATTTCACAGCACTGCTTAATTCTCCTGAGATCAGTTCAGACTTACTTCCAGCAAAACGGGAACCTATTTCTGTCACAAGAGATAAATAAGATTGCACTGGCAACTCACTCATTTTCTTTCAAATCTTCCCATGGTTTAAAACCCATTTTCTCCCAGGTGACGCCATACGGTGCACCTCCGGAGGTATTTGTTTTTGGATTATGACAGTTATATAACGAAACGAAAAGACCGGGATTTCCCGATCTTCTCATATTATTTATGGACTTTTCTTTTACAAATACTAAATATGACTAAGGATATTCCCATTAAAGAAAGCCACATAATTACATTCGTATCATCTCCCGTTTTTACATTTGGAGTATGACTGCTATTATCACCTGATGGTTCTTCTGAAACTGGTGGCGTATTCGTGGTAATTGGTGGTATTGATTCATTTTTAAATTTAGGCTCTGCCGTTACATTCCAAATTATCTGACCATCATAATTACCTGGAACTGTTATGATAAAAGGTTCGCTTTGATATACTTGATTGCCAATTTGTGTTTTTTGTGTCTGGATAAAAAGATACACTCCTTTTTCCAGATCTCTGTACATGACTTCTCCGTCTGAATTGGTTTTTCCGGGCATTCCTTTGATGTTGTTATCCTGTACATGTTTTTCCAGTTTTTTTGCAGCTTCTGCCTGAGCGGAAGAATCATCAAAATCAAATATGACTCCAGACTTTGCAAACTCACTCACTAATGCCCATGAATTATTTTTATATGTTCCAACCTGATACATCGTAAATTCAGTATTACTTAGCTTATATACCGTGGTCTCATCTTCAACAGTTGCTTTTAATAATATACTTCCCAGATCATTCGCAGACACAGGTAACGGAATGAGGAGTAAAAGCATACACATCACATTGGCCATACACATATATATTCGCTTACGTTTACTTATTCTGCTCATGTTTTTTCTCCTTCCTGCGTTTATGTAACTTAATGCTCACCCATATGATGATGAAAGCAACAATTCCAGCAATCAATAGAATCAAATTGAATGGGATTGTGCGCTGAAGACCAACTTCCTCATCTATCTTCTGTGCCTCTTCATACGGAATTCTAGTGCCACGTACAAGCAGTCTGTGCGTGTTAACTGCATAAGGAGTGCATGTGACCAGTGTTACATAATCCTTGCCCTTTTCAATCTGTAAAGAATCTGTATCTGATGGCAATACTGTCAGAATCTGATCCACCTGATAGGCAAAGGTATGATGAAGAACTTTAATATAAAATACATCTCCAACCTCCATCTTGTTCAGGTCGGTGAATATCTTGGCATTTGCAAGTCCACGGTGTCCGGATAATACCGCATGACAGCTCTCACCGCCTACCGGAAGCGAGGTGTTTTTCAGATGTCCTACACCTGACTGCAGTACTTTTTCGGATGTTCCATGATAAACCGGAAGAACAACATCAAGCTTTGGAATATCAATATATCCCATCATTCCAGTATCATCAATTTTCAAAAGTTTGTTATACTCATCATCTTCTGTCTGGTTTTCATTACTTTCTGAAAATGGATCTGCTATGGAACCAATTCCGATCAGGCTTTCGTTGTAGTCCTGTGCCTGCTTGATCATTGCATTTTCCTGTTCTTCCGACAGATGAGAAACTTCCTGTTCATAATCTGTAGCAATCGTTGTGCTGTTCATCTGATTGATGTAATTGCTCACTATCGGATACAGGATTAAAGAAAATGCCGCCAGATATCCGATTCCTCTTAGTATTTTTACTACTTTCTTCATAATACCTTTCACCTTTTCGTCTGTTTCTTCTGAAATACCCAGTCCACACTGGACATTTCAGAAAAAGCAGACATCCTCCCGGTACGATACCGGGAAGATGAACTGTCTTTTTATCCATTCTTAAGTTTCAGAATGTCTTAGTTTTTGGCTTTCTTTTTGCCAAAAGCTTTGCTTGCTGTTAATGCACCGAAAAGAACGATACCAGCCAGTGTTACCATAAGTGCTCCCTTGCTACCAGTAGATGGAAGCTGTGCACCTGTCTTGTTTTCTACAGGCACTTCTGGGGAAGTCGCTTTATCATTATTTGTTACAGTTGTTGAGTTACCATTGTATGTATAAATTACAGAATAGCTTTCAAGTTCGCCAGTTGCATCATTATATTTTGCTGTGATTTCAATCTTAATATCGCTGAGAAGCTTGTTGTATCCGTCCGGAGCTTTTGTCTCTTTTAAGTAATATGTTCCGGCTTTCAGACCTTTTACAAGAACTTTACCGTCGTCATCAGATACGATTTTTGCAGATGTAAATCCAGATGCACTTGCTTCTTCCGGTGTTGCCTGATGGTATACACCATTTCCTACGTCTACAATATTAATCTTAGCATTTGTATCTGCTGCAGTACCTTCTGTGTTTGCCTTGTAAAGCTCGAATTCTGCTCCTGCAAGTGCAGTTTTATCGTTTTGATTTTTCTGATCTTTTAAATAATATTTAAAGATTGTGAAATCAAAAGTATGTACCTTTACAATACTTGGTTCAGATGTACCTGTTCCATCTGACTTCGGATCATTACTGTACTCAACGACCGCCTTGTTGGTATTTGGATTCATACCGATGACAGCATCTTTATTTAAAGTAGCTGTATAGACAACTGTAATTGTTTCACCTACGTGATCCTTATAGGAATTATAGAAATCATTTAAAGTAACTGTTAAAATACGGTTAGTCTTGTCATAAGAAAGTGCGTATGTATTTGCTCCTGTTTTACCCGCTTTAAGTTCCGTACTTCCAACTTTTACAGACAGAATTGCTTTTAAATCCAGTCCTTTGGATAATGTATCGGTAAATTTAAAAGTATAAGAAGTATATCCTGTCATATCCGGTACTTTAGATGTCAGCTGGTAAGTAACAGTATCACCAATTCCAAAATCTCCGGCTTTCTTTTCATCTGCTGCGCCGTGTGGTGCGATGGTGTCCTCAGGATCATTCTCGTCATCCAACTCCAACTGATGGTTGCCTTCCCATGAGCCATCCACAATAGCACCAACTGTAATTCCGCTTCCACTCTGAGCCGGAATAATTTTTTTGTCTACTGTCGGGTAATTGCTCTTCATATTAACTGTAGCATCATCACCTGTAACGCTGACTAAAGAAGCTACGGATTTTACTGTTTCATTTCCAGGTGCTGTAGATGTATCTGTGGCACCTAATGGATAAACTATATAGTATCCATAATCCAGGTTATTAATTACCGTAGTACCAGCGGTTGTATTTGCAGTTGTATGAGTAGCAGCTAATGTAGTAGCATTCTCAAGAATCCAGCCCAGAATCTCTTTTGCAAACCCTGTACCGTTCTTTCCGTCTGTTCCAACCTGTGTTTTAACATATTCATAAGCTTTTTCACTTAATGCTTCGCCTGTTAATGTAGAAGCACCAGAAATTTTGCTCTGGAAGAATCCCTCATATGCACTGTTCAGTGTATAAGCTACATTATCGCCGTTTTTTGTTGCTGTAAAAATCTGATACAGATCCAGGGTCTTTCCTGCCACTGTATTGTTGACTGTCAGGGTTCCTTTTGGAGCTTCTGCTGCAAATGCAGTCATGCTCATGGACAGTATCATGGTCATTACCATCAGAACTGCCATAAATCTTGATACTAATTTCTTCATGTTCCTCTTCTCACTTTCTTTTGATTTTTTATTGGTTCGCTTTGGATTCTTTCAGCCTTTACGGTGGAAGTTCCCCACGCAGCCATATCTCTCTCATGACCCTGCTCCCCCTTTCCTACATCGCCTGTTTCCGTTTCCTTCTGCGTCCGGTATAAAGCAGGAACGCTAACAACAGGCCACCTGCTATGATAAACATCATAATGCCCTCGCCGCCGGTATCCGGAAGCAGTGCAAAATGCCGGTTGATAATCGTGAAGGTAAATCCATCTTTAGAAGTTTCGATTGTAGTTGTATATCCTTTTATTTCCGTTTCCGTAACAGAATATTCATAATAATGCGGTTTTTCAGCATCATCTTTTATGTAGGCTGGAAGAGTTTCAACCACTTTCTGCCATGTAGATTTTGAGATATCACCTTTTATTTCATAGTTTTCATATCCCGGCACAACTTCTGTATGTTTTGTTCCTTCCGTATCCGTCCAGCTTCTGGAAATTGTAACCGTAATAGTGTCTGGTCTGATGTTGTCCATATTCCGGAAATCTTTCCATACCTTATTAATGGTCAGATTTATATATTCATCACATGGATCCTGTGCATCTGATGGTTCCGGTGATGTGCTGTCACCTGTATTGACTGTCGTTTTGGTATCTGACATCAGAACGGCTTTTGCATCTGATACATAAGCATTCAGATCTGCTGTTTCAGAAGAATCTTTTGTTGCCATAACTGCATTCTGCAAGGTGTTATACTCATCTACCTGCACTACATGTTTTACTGAGAAGATGCTCCATCCATTTTCCTGGCTAAACGTATCTGTCAGGAGTTTGGAATTCTTTTTGATCTCATCAAAAGTGATCACCGGTTTCCGGTAGATACGGTAATTGTTATTCTCACCTTCTACGCCTGCTTTCGTATTAAACTTATATACAGAGTTCAGATCACTTTTTCCACTGAATGGTCCCACCATCTTAGGTGTTCCACGAACCACATCGCAGTAATACATGTTGTTATTTTTCAGCAGTCCTTCGTCGTTGTATCCTACAAAGCCTCCGCTTCGTCCATCTGTTGCAGTACCGTCTGCATCATTTCCGGCACCGCCGGCATAGACATCGTATCCCGTACTGATTCCATATACATTGCTGTCTGTAATTTTTGTTCTGTTTGCCTTAATCAGGTTGACACTGATGTTGGACTTTACATCATTATCTTTCGTTATGATTCCGTTTTTGTCACATGGAAGCTTAATAGAGGAATCTCCGATCTTAATGATTGCAAAATCTGTCTGCTGATTGTTATCATCAGACTTTTTAGATAGCCCAACAGAAATATCCAGTCCAAGCAGATTCACATGGATGAGATTTCCATCGTACAGTGCATCAACCTTCACAATTCCAAGATTAATATGCAACAAGTCGGAATCCTGAATCTTATCCAAATACAATGCCCTTACAAGCTGATCCAGAACTACGAATAATGCATCCACCACTGTGGAATCCAGTTTTACATCTGCAAGATAGGCAAAGCTTGTTCTTCCGGCAAAGCCACCAGCTGTTCCACCGGATTCTACCAGTTTCAGACTATTTTCCTGATTTTGATCATCTCCTGCATTGCATCCTGACATTCTGGCAAGATTTGCGTAGCCGATAAATCCTCCGGCGATCTGCTCCTTTCCGCCTTTACTCTGAACCGTATAACCACCAGGTATACCTGCCACACTGCTGTCATCAATGTGGGAGCCAAAAATATCCAGAACACCGAGGGCACCGCCAAGAAGCTGTCCTGCATTATCTCCCAGCACATCCAGCTTCTCCATTTTTACAACTCCGCTTTTTCCGGAGTATCCTACAAAGCCACCTACGCTGTTCAGGCCTGTTACATAATTTAATCCTGTTACGCTGCTGTTTTTGACAGATCCATTTAACAGTGAACCACCAAATCCGCCAGCTGTTCCGCTGTATGTAACCTGATTATTCTGTCCTGCATCTGTTGCTGTGTTAGCACTGACGCCAAGCCCTGCATCTGGACTTCCTGTGACATTTCCGTAATATACATAGCTTCGGAACGCATCCAACACATCGGTTTTTCCAAGTTTTAAAAGATACTGTAATACCGAGGTCTCATTACCTGCACTAATGTTTGCGGCACCGGAAACATCCGCAATACCGAAGCATCCACCGGCATATTCACCGGCTACTACGGAACGGATCTTGTCTGCACGGATTCCGCTTCCCGGCGTATCCTTCTCGCCGAGGACCGCTCCGCAGAGACTTCCTGCAAATCCTCCTGCTGCTTTTGCGTACCCGGTATTGCTTCCATTTTGATAGGTTCCGTTTACGATCACGCCCCAGTCATCCCAGGCTGACACAGATGCACAGCGGATGGTGGAAACAGTAGCATTCAGAACCTTAATCAGCTCTGCCGGAGCATTTACCATAAGAACATCCAGAATCTTATTCAAAAGTCCCTGCTTTGTAGCTGTATCAATAGCTGCCACACTACCCGGATCTACTTTTCCGGCAAAACCGCCTACATAGGAAGTTCCATCTACACGCCTTAAATTTGTGATACTGCAGGAGGAAGTTTCATCTCCCCAGATCTGACCGCCGATCATTCTTCCCACATAGCCTCCGGCAAATCCTACCGGGTCTTTGTCTGCAATACCAGTTGCTCTGATCCTTGCACCGGAACGATATCCTTCCACATGGGACTGTTTCACAACCGGCACAAAGGTTTTTAATGCTGCCAGACTGTCTGCACCTATAATCTTAAGGCTTGCCAGTGAAACGTCACCTGTGTTTGCCACAGAACCTGTAAGCATCTCACCAGCAAATCCACCACTGCATCTATAAGCCTCTGCTGACTGAAGATCTGTTGCAGTTCCATTTGTTACGGTACCGCCTTCCATCCGTCCAACATAACCTCCGGCAGAACCGCCCTGTGTTGCTTTACTTGCCAGAATGCTCCTTCCTGCTGTGACTGCGTATCCATATGCATACTGAGAAATGATCTCATTTAACTGTTCTTGATCATTGACTTCACCAAGTGCCTGTAATTTATTACCGTAACTTCCATAAGAACCGACAGCACCAACCCATTTGTTCCAGGTATCCGTATCCAGTCCACGAAGCGGTCCATAAACAGCTGTATTCTTTTCTGTCGGATACACTGCCTGAAGAAGCGCCAGCGGATTATCTAATTTGATAAGACCAAATAAAACCTTCAGACTTCCTGTATCTGCAACATTCGCACACCGCATCAGTCCTGTATAGCCTCCTGCATATTCCGTTCCATATACGGATCGGATACGATAGGCTGCACATTCCCTTGTGGTTCCTGTATATGCAGAGCCTTTCCAGTTATCCGTATTGTTTCCCCAGATCTGACCACCATAGTTGTAACCCGCATATCCTCCTGCAAGTCCACGGTAAATGCCATCATCGCTCTCAGCCTGAGCCCTCACAGCACCACCACAAGGTACACAGGTTGTTTCGCTGTTTTTGATCACGGGAACAAAGGCCTGTAAAACTCCAAGAAGATTATCCGCACTGATCAGTCCTCCAAGAGCACTTAAACCACCTACCACATCCGCCGCACTTCCCGGTTCCATGGTTCCAACATATCCACCGGCACTTTCACGCCCTATGATATGTGCAAAATTATAGGAATTACTGTTCTGAATCTGTACTCCGAGAAGTTCTCCTGCATATCCTCCGGCTTTTCCGGTATTACCATCTCCGTTAGTTGCCAGAACATTAAAACCACCTGTTGCTCCGTAAACATCAGAGCTGTCTATGATAGATGCAACTACGGTCAATGCCGATAACAGATTTGAGGCAGAAAGTACATGATCCAGAACGCTTGCACCTCCGATAGCCGCCGTACTTCCCATAGCAGCTTTTCCAATATAGCCGCCGGCATAACGATAACCACTTACCGCATATGCACTGTCGCTTCCGTAATAACTGCTACCATCTTCCTGCTGCAGATTCTTTGGCTCACTGACACCTGTATGCTGCAATTTATTTACATCGGAATTGCTGATCTGTACACCAGTTCCGCATCCGATAAAGCCTCCGGCACTTCCAGCATCCGCATCGTTGGTGCTGTCTTTTTCAAGAGTACCTGTAACGGTAACGGTAAACCCTTTTTCTACAGAATTAACACTGGCATTACTGATCACCGGAACAAAAGCATTAACCAGGGAAAGTAATCCTGTCAGATCAACTACTTTTGTAAGAATTGATGACTTATCTCCAATCTCTGCAACCGCTCCGGCTTTTACCAGACCTCCGAAGCCTCCGGCATAACGAAGACCTTCTACTTTCAGAAGATTTTCTACTGCCGTTCCTTTTCCAGCGTCAACAGCATTTGATGAATTATCTACATGACCGCTCTGCATCTCTCCAACGAAGCCACCTGCATAGCCTTCTGCGTTTTCAAATCCCCTGTCAGCCGTAACAGTCAAACCATCTGCGGTACCAGCAACTTTGCAGTTTGTAATTTTGCTGGATGCAGCCTGCAGGACACTTGCCAGTTCCTTCAGACTCAGAATCTTACCAAGGACACTGTTCAAAAGATCTCCTGTGGCATCTCCTGCCTCCGCCGCACTTCCGGAACGCATGATTCCGATATAGCCACCGGCATGATACGGTGCAGTGACTTCTTTTACATTGGTCACATCAGAGTTCTTCACCATGACTGCTTTTCCATTACCGATATATCCTCCGGCATCTCCAAGCGCCACATCATCATTTTTTCCAGATGCTGTTACAACTAAGCTGTCTCCCTCGATAGAAGAGTCGGAAATTCTCGGATACGCCACATCCATGACACTGAGAAGCTGATTTACATTTAAGAGACCCAGTAACTTAATGGAACCTGTCTGTGCCACATCACCAGGCATCAATCTTCCGGCAAAGCCTCCGGCATAGCTGGTTCCCTTTATATAGGAAAGTCCGGTAATATTTGTTGTTGCAATCGCACCAGTCTCACCTTCTGTTGTTCCATCCTCGCTATTCGTGACTGCTGAAATGAAATCTGCTTCTTCACTATTCTTTTCACCTGTAGATTCACTCGAAGACGGATTCGTGTCTGTGTCAGCTTTGAATCCGGAATTGTTGTTTCCATAGTTGATATCTACTGCCTGTCCATCTCCCACAAAGCCGCCCGCCATATCAGCGGATACCTGAGGGTCAGAACCATTCGAAACATATGCAATAGAAGTATTATTGAACTCCGGTCTCAGGGCACTGACAACGCCTAGCAGGTTCTCCAATTCGATTCCTGTCAGTTGTGATGTAGTAGAGTCTCCGGCACTTAATGCATCTCCGGCTTTGGCAAAACCTGCAAATCCTCCGGCATTTCCTGATACTGCTGATGCAGTAACCGTTTTCAGGTTGCTGATCTTTGTGTCCCTTGCTCGTCCACTGATGCATTCTCCAATAAAACCACCGCTGTAACCTTTCTCATTTTGGGTAGACACACTATATCCTGACGTAACACCTGAAACAGTACTGTCAACTGTAAACGTCTCAATCATCTGGCCTACAGAAAGAAGGCTGTCAATTTTTAGTAGCGGTAATCCCAGAAGTTTAATACCTCCAACATTGGCAAGGGTGCCGCTTCCGAAATACCCGGCAAAACCTCCGGCACACTTTCCGGCCGTTACGGAATTCAGATTTGTGACGGATGTTTTCCTTACTTCTCCACCTGTTCCATAACCGATAGCACCTCCTGCACGACCATTTTCCTGATCTGACGCAGTAACAGTAAGCCCGGAAGAGCCTCCGTTTACGGAACAGTCTTTACATTCAAAGCGCATGTAATCTGCCGCTGTGACCGTTCCACCAAGGACATCACCGACACTGGTCATCTTCGCATAGCCCAGAATTCCTCCGGCATTCTCTGTTGCTGAAACGTTCATAGAGGAAGCTACATTGATCTGATTCACACGGTCTGCAAATTCGTAGGTAACACCGGTCTTATTAAGCACTCGCTGGAGGGCTCTTGTAGTTGATTTTGAGTCATCTGCAAGTTCTGAAGTATTGGAAATCTGCACAGCACCTGCATATCCCACAAGTCCACCTGCATTTTTACCATTTGCTGTTACAGAAATGTTATCTCCTGCAATGGTGCATCCGCTTATAACAGAAGGTCGAAGTCCTACCAGGTTCAGAATATCCATGTTGGTTAATTTGCCATTTAACAACCCTGTAAGAAGATCCTTTACAATTACCAGAAGTCCCTGGCTTTCATCAATATCTGCTACATCACCAAGGGTTGCTATACCGGCAAATCCTCCGGTATAATCTTTTCCGGACACTGTACCCAGAGAAGAAATACTGCAGTCTACAGCATAACTGTTTCGCATTTCTCCAACAAATCCGCCTGCATAACCACTTTCCTTAGCGGAACTTCCCTGTGCGGATACGTTTACCGTTCCATCAATTCTGCAGTTCAGCATAACTGTATTGACTGGAAAGTTCCCCATAAGTTCAATACCAAGGCTGCTTAATGCGCCTACCACAACTGCATTCGCAGAACGTCCCACAAATCCACCAGAGCAATCATTTCCAGACACTGTGGTAGTGCCGCCTACCGAACAGTTTTTCATCACTGCACCAATGGCTTCCCCAGCGAATCCGCCGGTACTCTTCTGACCTGTAACAGAAGTGCCACCGCTTACAGAACAATTCTGGATACTTGGATTTACATAGCCTACCGGAATCAATTTGTCTACACTGAGCAATCCTCCCTTTAAAAGTACAGTTAACAAATCACCGACTCCAAGCAGCGGAATCAGATCCAGGATTTTTGTTAAAGTACCAACCAGACCTCCTAAGCCACTTGATACCAAATCATACTGTGTCATACCACTGACATAACCTGCGAAGCCACCGGTCCGGTCATTTACATTGGAAACTCCATGTAAATTTTCCACATTGCAGTTTTCAATCTGGACATTTCCTTTTACAACACCAGCAAATCCTCCTGTTGCCAGGGATTGTGGGTCCGGTTCCAATCCACTTAAATTTCCAAGCAGGAGCTTCAACACGTCTCCAATCAAACTAAAATTTTGTTTAACCTTTTGTGTTGTTGTAGAAACCGTCACATCAGAAAGGGTAATATTTTTCACAGTGATTGGATTTTGGGATATTGTCAGCGATGTAGAATACGGGGTCGTCAGATTTCTGAAAAATCCAATACCATATTCTGCCTGCTTGTCCTGATCGACTGGATTATTCTGTGAAATATTGATATGGCTGATTGTTATACTCTGACCTTCAACCATTCCCTTTCGGCCTTCCATGTTTCCCTGGTAATTATCAATAGGATCCCAATCATCATCTTCCCCATTGGAATTGGTGCCCTCTTTGGAAAGATCAATATCACGAAAGATAATATAATCCGCATCCTTGCTATATTTATATCCGGTGCCTGCAATATTCACCTTATTAGTCGTTTTGCTTATATCATAAGTAAGAACGTAGGTCTTATCCTCTTCAACCGGTATACTTTCCGGATCCGCATCATCTGAAAAATCACTTTCACTTTCATCACTGATAAAAGCATCTTCATCGTAAATCTCTTCGTTTTCAGTATCTGATACAGTAGTGTCCGATGCTGCAGCTTCTGAAGAAATATCATCATTTCCAGATACAGATATTTCATTGTTTTCTGCCGGAACCATATCAATCAGATCACTGCCTTTTGCATTTCCATCTGCTTCACCGGAAGTCCCTTCTGTATTACCAGAAATTTTTTCTGTTTCACCGGAGGCCTCCTCCGTAGAATCATCAGAAGGACTGTCCTCAGATGCAGTTACTATCATATTTGCAGAATCCTGGATCGTACTGCCCACATAAAGATAACGCTTTGTAGCATTCAAACCAGCTACGTCTAAGGGTGGGGCATCCAAATATTCCGCTTTTCCAATTTCGTGTCCACCATTATCATTTGCATACAATGCAGTTTTTGACCAGTCATATACTTTGTCTCCATCTTTAAAATTGGCCAGATCCGCATCACCCGGATAATACAGTTCTGTTTTGTATTCTGCTGTATCCGCAGCCGGTGTCCAGTCTGTATATCCACTCAGTGCTCCCCCCAGTAATCCCCCTTTTTTCTCTCTTGTTTCATACACCTTCCAGATGGGTTCTGTCACTTCCGCATCTGTTCCGATTGCCCGGAGCTGTGTTTCATTTCCAATCAGAATGTAATTTTTATCACCGATCTTTTTTACCACCTGACCGAAATAATTTCTTCCTTCATAATCAGATGGATAAGCGCTAGTAATATCCTTAGTTGTCTCCTCTGTCCCAGCCTTATTTGCAAGAAGCTCCGGTGTTTCTGTTGTAAATGAAGAAGCAAGCACATAATTATGTGTTTTGCTGTAAGTAAGATAGGAACCATCTTCCAGTGTAAAAACCTGTCCCATTCCAACTTTTTTAGCAATATAATCCTCGCTCATTACAGGTTCGCTGTCTGAAGACTCCCCTTTCATCAATTCAAGCTGGTATCGGTTATACACATAAATCGTATCAGTCACTGAATCATATACTGTGTTGCCCGTGCGCTCTGATGATGAAGTGATGCTACCTGTAAAATCTGATGGGAAGTTCCAGACATTTTCATTATCTATTGGAATATCATTCATCAAACAATAGGAAGCGTCTGATGCATAGGTAAGTTCTGCACCATCTGCAAGAACCTTATCCCCTTCACCAACATTTCCATCTTTGTCTCCGGAAAACATCTGTGTTCCTGTACCGATTTGCAGAAGTTGCTGGTAATTGTAGATACATATTTTTCCATCTTCATAATCTGGATTTGCTTCTTCCAAAGTATCTGAGGTGTTTTCATCATCGATAATTGTTTCTTCTCCATCTGTAAATCCTTGATCTTCAGAATTACCAAATTCCTCTGTTACTTCAGAACTAATATCTGTATTTGGCTCTGATTCTCCTTCAAAAGAATCAGGAATATCACTTTCCGTGATATCAGATATTTCAGATGTATCACTGCTGAAACCATCCTGTTCCGATATATCTGTAATTTCACTATTGGTCTGCACATTCATTCTTTCTGAATCTTCAGCATTCGCAACTACGACTTGCGAAGATAATAATGTAACACACAGAACAACTGCTGTAATTCGTCTTAAAACACTCAATTTCTTGTTCATAAAATCGCCTCAAATCTTCTGTCATGCTTGACTTTTTGTTACTTTTAACCACTCTGGCTGCTTTGCTGCCGCCGTCAAGCACTGGATCAGTTTTTTAGAAAACGCTCCGCATTCACCATTTGAAATCATCCGTATCGCCTCTTCTGGTTCATATTTTCTTTTGTATGGACGATCATTGATCAATGCATCGTAAGCATCAACAATCCCAACGACCTGTGCGCACATCGGAATCGCATTCCCTTTTAAACCGTCTGGATATCCTGATCCATCATATCTTTCATGGTGGTGTCTGCATATTTCATAGCTATATTTGTTCAGCTTTTCCGTTGTTATCCCCTCTGGGAATCTCTGGGTCATCGCTGCACCTACTAATGGATGTTGTTTTACTACATTCATTTCTTCATCTGTCAACTTTCCATTTTTATTCAAAATTTCAATTGGTACTTTTATCTTTCCAATATCATGAATCGGTGCCAAATGGGCTACTGAAGCAATTTCTTCATCCGTAATTCCATATTCCGGATAATTCTTCTGCAATTGAAGATATACCTGTTTCGTATAGAAGCTGATATCGTCTTGATACCCTGATTCAACTAACTGATTATGATTCAATACAGTAGTTAAAAGTGATACCATATCCCAATACTGCTTTGCCATATCCTGTTCTTTCTTTACGAGTTCCTGTTCCATCCTTATAACTGTGTTCTGGACAATCTTCTCATTATGTAAGGTAATAATTGCAGTATTCTCATTTGCATCTATATATTTTTTTGCTTCCATCCAAACATATGCATTCTTATCTTTTCCAGTAATTCTGCGATACGGAAGATCTTTTTCCATACATCCATCAACTAGTCTTTCTTCTAATCCTTCACTTGATAAGAAGTCATGAACCATTTTTTTATCAGAAGCATACACATATCTTTCTATATATTGATTTATGAACTCTTCATAACTTTTTGTTTTCCTTACTTTCTCATACACTTCACGGATATGTGAATATACACACTCGTAGCTTTTTTCTTTCAAGTTCAGTTTTAATACAACATAAAATCGTCCAAAATATTCATCTTCTCCAGGACGGATAACGTCTGAAACCTTTACGCTCTCTAATTTATTATTGTATGTATTCTGCAAACTCAACAATATTTTATGTATCTTGCAGGTATCTTCTAAATTTCTGGGACAAAAACGATCTTCTTCCAAACAACGATTAATTGCCATTGTTTCCTCTACACACGATATAATATCCATTAAAGAAATGTTCTCCGGTTGTTTTGCCAGCATATAGCCACCATTTATACCTTCACAGGCATTGACTATTTTTGCATCTTTCAGTTTTTTTGCTATTTTAGGAACATAATTAGCAGAAACATTTAGCTTCCGTGACAATTCTGATGTAGATACCATCCGTTCCTGTGCCGCTAAGTAACATACAATTCTAATTGCGTAATCTGTCGAATTTTTCAGTTGCATCGTTATCCCTCTAATCTAAACCCTGCGAGGTCTTAGTTTATATCAAAAAAAATATCAAAATTTGATATCTTCAATATTTTTCGCTGATAATCTTTCTCATCAAGTGTGATATTATACGCTATTAAACTTAAAAATATAATGCACAAAGGATGAAAAATTTTTAACGTTTTTTTATTCAAAGTGCTCCATTTGCGATTAATGGACAAAAAAACGAACCACACTAACCATGTGATTCGTTATCTTTTATAACAATTCCAATATTTTTAATATTATGAATCTCATCTTTGCCTCTCCAAAAGATTCTTAAAAATTCTACATTACTTCAAGAACTCGAATTGCTATCAATCCAATTCGAACACTAAGCACTTCTGCTGGATTATTAAAATCTATATTCATTATTTCTATTATTTTCTGCAAACGATATGAAACAGTTCGATAATGAATAAACATTAATTCAGAAGTCTTTTTTAAGCTTTGGTTGACATTCAGATAACATTCCAATGTATCAACCAGCTCTCCATTTTTCTGAATATCGTACTGGCGAAGTTTATTCAATGACTCCGGTATAAACGCTTGCAACTGATTTATATCTTTCATCTTTTCCAGTATCTGATAAAAGAATCCTACCTTTGTACTATCTATAACTGACTTATCCTCGTCTCCGATTATTCGTCTAATAACTTTAATATATTTAAGCGCAATTTTAGAAGATTTAAAAGACTCCTTCAATTCATGGTATCCTGTGACAGTTTTACCTATACCAATCAGAAAATCTATTTCAACTCCCCTATTAACTAGAAATTCTTGTATCGTTTTCTGCAGTTTCTCCAGTTTTTTACGAAATTCCAATCCGGTTTCCCGTTCCGTTTCTCTGTGAATATATACAATCTGGTTGGTTTGCAAAAAAATAGGCTCCCTCGGTAAATAACGTATAATTTCGTTTTCGACCAATTCTGTTTCTTTTATCTGGGCATTGGTAAATTTTTCCATATTCTTTATTGCATCCATACGGAAAGTGACAACCCGATATATCTCTGCATCATTAAGACCAAGCATACCTGCAACTTCATTTTCTTCATCATTTGACAGCGAACCATTCAGCATACGATATTCCAAATCTCTTAGATGTCGTTTTTCAAGATTCTCTTCTAATACATGTCTGATCAAACTAAACTGTAATGTAATGATAATATTCTCTAACGCGATAAAATCTAATTCCCTCAATGGTTCATTCTGTTCTGAAACAACAAAATACATTTCCTGTCTTTCAAATATATTGAGCTTCTTAATATATTCAATATAGTTAGTATTTTTTCTTTTTTGACACAAATATTGATATCTGGTTATAATTCCAGACTTATATTCCGCAATATTTTTTTCAATTCTAAAATCCTGTGTTTCCGAATTACTTGAAAAAAGACAGGTTCCATCTGCGTTATATAAACCGACCGGATTCCCGAGCATGGTACTGATCAAGAAAAATATTCTCTCTATAGATTCCCTTGAATCTATCACGTTCAGTAAAATATTACTTAAATTATCATGTGTCATCTTAAAATATTTCAGTTTTGCAGTTTCAATATCACACAACTGAAGTAGTATATGCTTAATAATCCCCCAAAAATACAAATCCTCAGAAATTTCTATCACGGGCAAATGATGTTCCTGCGAAAATTCCATTAAAATATCAAACAGTCTTTTCAGGTGTTCAGTTCTCTGACAGCACTTTACTATAAATCCACTTATCTGCTTTTTATCCAATTCTTTTAAATGATGCAAAAAAACATCTTCCTCTGTGGCTTCATAGGCTCGCATACTTGTCAGGAGCAGCTCACCCCCCCCAGGAATTTTTCCATATCTGGCACTTCAATGATTCGGACTCCTTTAATTTCACGACCAATTCCAGAATCATCACTTATCAGTTGCATTTCCGAGAAATTGTTTGATTCAAGCAAGTCCTTTACTGTATACCCCATTTGTATTCCCTTCCTTTTACAATTGATTTGATTTATCTTTATTTTGCCTTATTATGTTATGCTATATCTATTTTAATATATTGGTGGAGTTATTTCTATAATTGTTTTTCATATTCTCTAGTTTGTTTTCTTAGCTATTCTGATAACTCATCGGCATCTGGTTTTATAATCTCCGAGACCTTTATGCCCTTTAGTAGATTGTCATAAGTTTGCTGCACATCCAGCAATATTTTATGTACTTTACAATGCTCTGTTGCATTTCTGGAACAAAACCCATCCTCTTCTAAACAACGATTTAATTTCATGGTTACTTCCGTGGAGGATATTATGTCAAACAGAGAAATATCTTCTGTTTTTTTCACAAGTGAATACCCACCTTTTATTCCTTCGCAAGCTGTAATTATATTCGCTTCTTTTAATTTTTTTGTGATCTTTGGAATATAGCTTTCTGGAATCTTTAATTCGTAAGCTAACTCAGACGCAGTGATTACTTCACCACGACAAGCCAGATAATATACTATTCTGATCGCATAATCCGTTGTAATTTTTAATTGCATAATTGCTCCTCTCCAAAACAGGAAAAATCCCGAATTATTATCCTTGCGCTTCATCTTTTATCGCCTCAAGTCTAATAAATTCGGGATATTGTATAACCTTTCATTTCCATATCTGTGCCTGATGCTTCAACTACTACATTTAAGGATAAAAAACATATAGAAAGAATCAAAATCCAAGAACATAAAATTTTTATGTATTTTTTCCATATATTATGCCTCATCTTGTGATTCTCCCTTATTTCTTTTCTGTTTTTTATGGATTAAAACACTTAGACAAATCAGTGAACCAAACAGCAATAAGAAATATCCCATAACAGGACTGTCATCTCCAGTCTTTACGCTATTGGTTTTTCCTAATCCATCCGAATAGGACGGACCAGATGGTTGTGACGGGTTTGAGGGCTGTGTTAGATTCGGCTTTTCTTCTCCCATATAACTGTTTTTAAAAGAGATCGCTTCTATTTTCTCCCCCTTCTCATTTGCTACAATTGTGACAACTTTTAACTGATTCGATTCATTATAGTAAGCCTCGACAGTCACATAGTACCTGTTTTGATCATATTTATAATCATCCTTTTTTTCTGTCGTCTGATAAATGTTATAATGATACTGTCCTGCTGTTTTTACATTCAGTATAATCTCTGTTGCTGCATTCTTTTCCATTGTCCAGGAATACTGCATATTGCGGCTTCCGGCTGGCATTGGTGCGTCGCTTTGATCGGTTGTCATAATATAAGAGAATTCATCTGCAATACCTTCCACTTCACTGTCAAAGATCTGTCTCACCGGAATTTTCACTACAGTACAGTTATCAGATGCAAAAGCTGATATCTGCATGCTCAGAAAAAGGAGCATAGTCACCAATATGACAGCTGTTTTCTTTAAATCAAGGATTTTCATGTTTTTTCTTTCCCTTCTTCTTTAATTTTCTATCAATCAGCAATAGAACGATAATTAGCAAAAGTATCCAGTAGATAACCGGCACCTGAATCATCTTTTCTTTTAATTTATCAATTCCAGTTCCCAGATTCTTGGCTTTCTCTTTCTCAGGATAGACCTGATCCGTAAGCCTTCCTACTAATATATTTCTTCCATTTGTCATCTCTGAAGTACATGTTATCAGAAGAACCAAATGGTCTTTTTCTGTAAGTTCAAAGTTTCTTTTATATAAAGCATTGTCTGATATTTCCTGCAGATACGCCTGTTTTGCTTCCGGTTCCTCTGAACTGACACTGAACAGCCGTTCATTATAAGCATCTGCCTGGATCAATGCATAAAATTCAATTCCATGATCTTTTCCATCAAAAAAAAGATTTCCGTATGGATGTTCGTCAAAATACTCCTTATCTGCGAATAGCCCCACATCTCCAAACATCATGTGTTTTTCCATATGGTGTCCATAAATCATATTATTAAAATCGGAAAAATCCGGTTTGTTTGCACAGTGTAAAAATATGGAACCACTTAAAGAATATTTTCCTTCGGCATCCGTATTCATATAGGTATCATCATCTTCTGCCTGAAGCAGCGGATAATTAACGTTTGTTTCATTTATTCGAATCCAGCCAATAATATCCGGATTGATTTTCTGCAATTCTTCAAAAGATTTCGTGTGTTTTTCTGTTGGAATATAGGCTTCGTAGTTCTTCGCATCAGCCGCCTGATATACCTGATTGGAATCCCATAACATATAGCATGACAGGAACATTACCATAAGAATCAGCAATAACGCTATAAAATTCACCATATGATCGACTATTTTGACTAAAAACTTTGCTGTTTTTTTCATATGAAATATTCCTGAAGTTTCCTTTCTTATTGCAAAAAGGAATGCGACGGAGTATCGCCGCACGCATTCCCTTTGCTGTTTCTTTTATAATTTTATGAAATTATTTCTGTACTTTTTTGCGTTTGAAAGCAACGAATCCAAACAGTGCTACAGCACAAAGAGCAACCATCAGAACGTATGGAAGAGTGTTCATGATAATACCGGTTGTTGGTACGTTGTTGAATCTGTTGGTTACGTCAACAGTGTTCTTTTTCTGTCCAAGTTTATAACCAGTATTAGCAGCTTTATCCCATACTTTAATCTCTTCATTAAATTTTGTTGCAACAACAGCTGCTTTGTTTTCATTATTAATTACAACAGCAGCACTTCCTTTGTAGTTTGCTTTTGCATCCTCAGTTACGGTAATCTTTGTTCCTACCGGAAGCTTTGTGAACTTCATGTTCGTACCAGCTGTCAGTGTAAATGTATGAGTAGTGCCATTTGTAAGAGTAATTTTTTTACCATTTGCATTTACACCACCGAGGGTATTCTCGTCTGTTCCTGCTGGGAAAGTAAACTCTGCTGTGAAGCTAAATGTGTCATTTGTTGCAGGTTGAGTTGTATCACCTGTCGTCACGTTCTTTTCAACCTTTTTAGATACATTTAAGGAACCAAGGTTGTCATAATCTGCATCAGGATCAGTACCCGGATTTGATGGATCTGTACCATTACCAGCTTCCTGGACATAAGTGTTTTCGAATTTAAATCCGTTATCTTCTCCACTACCAATATCTACTTTTACAGGACTTTTTTCATCGGTACCCTGGTCATTCTTAATTTTGTTAACAATGATATTGGAAATCTCATAGCCACCAGCTGTTGTATTGGAAACATATACATCCATAAGATACTCAGCTTTGGACATGAGCATTTTTTCTTTCTCACCCTTATCGTCAAGATTCAATGAGTTTCCTGTTTCTGTTACTTTGTAACTATACTTACCAGCTTCCTGATATGTAGGAAATGTTACAGCCCATCTTTTAGTTTTAGTACCTGTTCCATCACTTGTTGTAAACTTTGCATCGTCAATTCTTACCGCTGCATCAGTATCTACTAAATTATCAACACCTGCTCCATTTTTCTGCTGTTCTGCTTTAAATGTAAAGTTAACATCCTTTGCTACTTCAGTGTTAAAAACCTTTGTAATATACGCTTCCTTTGTCGTTGTGCCTGCCCCTTCTGCAAATACCGGCATTGCCAGTCCCATTGTCATAGCACCTGCTGCGACAATAGCGAGCATTTTCTTGGTGAATTTTTTCATGCTCATTTTAGTTCCTCCCTTGTAAATTATTTTGTTTTTTATTTGATTAACGGATCTGGTAATTAAATTCCCCTGCTCCGAATAATCGCAATGACTTTTCCTTTGACATCTTTTATATCAATGCAGCCATAGATTCGGCTGTCCGATGCCTGAGGTCTGTTATCTCCAAGTATAAATACCTGGCCGCTCCCGACTGTGACCGGGAAATCCACTCCATCTTTAAACTGGGTGGTATCAAAGTAAATGTCCTGAGATATCTGTTCTGCACCATTTATCTTCAGTCCGTTTTTTGTAATGTCAACGGTGTCTCCTGCTACCGCCACAACACGTCCGGTCGTGGTTCTGCCATCAGCTTCAAACACTGCAACATCACCGGAGATAAACCTTTTATCCAATCGGTAATACATGACCAGATCACCGTCTTTGATTGCCGGTTTCATGGAGACATCATTTATTCTTACAATTCCATAGAGAAATGTAAAAATAAGAAATACTGCTAAGATAATAAATGCAATCTTCAATAACAACTGAACAATATCCTGTGCTACAGATGTTTCCTGTGTTATATTGTTGTTTTCATTTGACCGTTCAGTTCCGTTCTTCATCCTATCCTTCCATAAAAATGGATGCCCATAACCCTTCTAGGGGATTTATTTGTTTTAGGTCAACTCGGACATCCACAGTATTAGTTTGTACCCTTTATTATAGTGGTTTATTTTTTTATTCCAATGCAACAAACATGTAAAATGTCTGATGTATTTTTGCAAGTTTTGTTCCATAGCAGTGTTTATCTTATTTTCCGTCTTCTCCAGAAAAACAGAATCATGATAATACTTATGGCGAATAGTAACCATACATGCCTGCTTGTTCTCAGACGAACCCCTGTTTCCGGTATTAATTGTGTGTTTTCGTTTGTGATTTTTAACTCGATCACATCTCCTCGTGCAGCCTCAATCCGCTGTTTCATGACAGCCGTATTTCCATTCGATGTTGCCTGCACTGGATTTGAATACTTATCATTCTCTTCTTTTTTAGAAATCGAAACAGCGTATTTTGATGTGTCAACAGTTTCTGTTATTATGATATCCGAAGATATATCTACATTTTTTAATGTAACTTTATCTCCATGTTTCAAAGAAGTTCTAATTGTCTTGCTACGCAGCTTTTGACCATCTTCCCAATAGAGAATTTCCATATCAAATGGCTTCTTGCGGTTTCCAAGTGGACCAGTGACTTCCTTTGTAATCTCAACCGTCACCCCGCCTTTTTGCGGATGATTGACGATATGTCTGTCCGAAACAGCTCTCCAGGTATTTGTCGTCGGTGATTTCTCATATAGGAATAAAATATCGGATTCTACATCGACCATATATAAATTAAAGTTATCCTGATACTGTGTTTTGGTTTTATCTGCTTTGTTCTTTTTGTTCGGAGTAACAGATTCTACCATCCAGTATCTGCCATCTGGTATCTCCTCCGATAACTGAAGCATTCCATTCTCATCAGTCAGTTGCAAGTCAAAATCAGGATTACACTTCTGACCATCCTTTTTCAGAACGATATCGTCCTTGCTCTGTGTATTGTCATAATCTACTGTATATCCTGTATCATCCGCATATTCTTTCGTAACATCATCATACGGTACTTTGTAGAACAGAAAACCTGCACCAGCAAGTCGGTTTCTTGGAAGATCATCCGTCTTTAAGAAACTTCGTTCAGCAAGATTGAAATGCAGATTCTGCACTTCCAGTTCCATCTTGGAAACATCCTTGAACTCATTCTCATCCTTCGGGAATATTTGTTGTCCATTTGAATCGAAATACTGAATCTCTGGATAAATAACTTCATAATATAGGAAACCATCCCCGTATTCCGAAGAATAATGTGTCTTTCCTATCTCAATTTCTTCCACCTTATATTCCACCGGATTTCTGTCCTGGAATAGTGGAACATTGTCGACTGTGTGTTCCCATCCGTTCTCTTCATTCAGCAGGAATTCCTGTCCTGTAGAAATTCCATTCTGATACAATCTGATTTTCACCTGTTTTTCCGTCAGTGCATCATTTGGATTTTCCCATGTCTTTTTGATATGCAGAGTGCCTGTTTTAGCAAAATTTCGGATATTAAGGCTGGTATCTCCTCGCTGAAACAGAACAGATTTTCCGTCTATCTTACCATCAACTGGTGCCTTAACAGCCTCCTGATTTTCGTTAGCCTCCCTATCCACCAATTTTGCATCAATGATTTTGAATGCTCCATTGGCAATCTCAACGGTGATCTGTATATCTCCTGTGTCTACATATCCCGTCGGTAAGTTTGTCTCTCGCAACAAATACGTCTCAGTTGCTGTTCTGTTCTGTTTGTTTTCATCTTGTAACGGAATGTGAAGTTGTGCGATTCCGTATTTATCAGTTGTTACCGTTTCCTCCTCAACACCGTTCTTACTGACAGCAAAATTGATCTTCTCCATTCCATGTCCGGTAGACTCATCAAATTTGTTCAGTGTGAGTATTCCCTCTTTCTGATAACGGTTCTCCAATTCAATAGTAAGAGTCTCACCACCGCGTCCAATTCCACGTCCTGTGAATTGAATTCCACTTTCTGGATATGCTTCCCATGAATTTACATTATCTCCTTGTTCATGAGAATTGCGGACATTGTACCAACCTGAAAATTTCACATTCGAATCTTTTGGCTTATAGTTGTACTCTTTTAATGTGTATTTCCAGAATGAGTCCGCCTTAACGATCCACGTACAGCTTGTATGTGTATCATCTGTCCATGTACCTACAACTTCTATTGGAGCATCCTCCGCTTGCGGAGCTTCTGCATCCGGTTTCTGGCTATCTTCTGAAGGAAGCACAAGTTTCATATGCTCATGAAATGCAGGTGGCTGAGGTTTTCCATCTAAAAGCTTTTCATCCATATCTACCTGGATATAATAATCTTTCTTGACTTTCTCTATTGCTTCCGGCATTCCGACAAAATCTTTCTTTACTGTCAGGTAACCATTTTTTGCTACAATACGTCCGTCAATATGCCACCCATCGGACATTTCACTTTTGAAAGAATACCAATAAATGGTGAAGAATTCGGTATCTAATTTCGATGGCGGAATCTCCCTGTCTCCGATACGAATCATACGTCCGCTTTCACGAATTGTCTGGAATACCTCTTCATCGGAAGGAATTCTATCTATCTTGTAGATATAGTCTCCATTTCCAATATATCCCTCATCTGGTTTAGTTCCCTGCAAAAGTTCTTGCACTCTCTTATTTCCATCCGCATACTGTTCCCACGTAGATGGATTCTTATTTCCAAGAACTGGAACATCATGCAATATACTTGCCTTCACATTACAGTTTGCCACGGCAACCGCACTTGTATAATCGTCTACATTCGTGGTTGGTAATGCTACCGAACCATCTTCCGGCATCGCTGACTTACAGATATAAAACTGTACCTGTTTTCGATTTTGGTTACTAACCTTACGCCACGCTGCATAGAGGGTGATTGGCTGTCTTGCACTATTATTTATAAGATCAGAAATAGAATCCCCTGCACCGCATTCCTGCCACTTTCCGTCTTTGTTTCTGTAATCCCAATGATCGAATTCATACTGTTCCAACTCTTTGCTGTCATTATCTTCATGATCATAAACTAGCGGATATGGTGACTTAACGTTATGTTTTCCAGCTTCTATTTCATTCTCATAATCATCTGTATGTCTTGTCTTATTCTCAACCTGAGGGGTCAACTTAGCTTCCTTAGGAAGTTTCTTCATATAACGAGTTGTATTATAGATAACCCTGACTGCCCCAGACTCCAGCGGTTTGTCTGCGATCACCTCATAAGATGAGTTAACCTTCGGAATTTCAAATTTTACCTTATCATTTCCGGACGGTTCTGGAAGAACCTCATTTTCGTCCCTGTCATTAGATGTACAACTCCAGACAATCTCCTTGCCATAATACTCACCTTCTAAACTTGCCCTCTTTGGTACTTCCAAAGTATATGCTTCCCCATGGCCTACATACTGTCTCTTAATTGCTTCTCTTTTGGTCAGATTCAGTGGATCCAACACTTCAATCAGATGAAAACTTTCCTCTACACTGAAATGTCTTCCTGCCAGCCCAACCTGAGAAGAAAGTCCTGTCAAACGATCAAAATAATTTTCGATTCTGTCTGGATTCAGTGGGTTTGGCTGTGAGAAATAATAGACAGATACATCTTTCCCGTTTTTCAGGACAGGAATATACCATGTACCATCGTTGTCCTTATAAGGGTGCTGTACAAACACACGGCTGTCTGTCGCATAACCAAACAGAATCTTCTCTTTCTGATCTGCGCCGGGCTCCAGCTTGCTCGGAGTGAAACCAAACTCACTGTAAATTTTAGAAATCGTATCATCTGGTTTAGCTCGCAAATAATAACGACTGGCTCGGCCACTGTTTGCTTTGATTATGTAATGTTGCTCAGCATTGAGGTTCTTTATCAGCTTATAATGTCCATCGATAAATACATAAAAACTGATATTTGCTTCTTTTACCGCAGCCGGCTTTTCTGTATTATCAGGAACAATCACATATGGACGTACTGCATCATCTGGCTGAATAGTAAAGCTCATGGTATGCTCTGCTTCATTTTTACTCCATGTAACCGCTGAAAGAGTACCATCTTCCTTTCTGCATTCCCAGTTTATATCCTGCGTTTGTTCTTCTACACGCGGCTTTGTACTAACTGTTCTTGTAAGTGTTGACTTTCTTGCAACAAAATCAATTGCCGGAAGATCACGCAAAGCTGTTTGGCTGTAAACCTGTCCATCTTCATCCTGTACTGTCACACTGTAAAAACCGTTATATCTATCATCGTCGTGTTCTAGTAAGGTCTTTGCACTCATTGTGGCAATATTCTGTCCGTCTGGCAGGTAATACACATCCATCGGCTCTCCGGACTTTCCTATATAAATACATTCATGACCTTCTATCGTGTATTTCCCTGCATTATGGATTGTATCGTAATCTCTCTTGGAATAATAAAAACGCTCTTTTGCTCCATTTTGAATAGAACCATCGTAATGAAATTTTTCAAAATGCTCTTTTAACTCATCATTAGAAATATAATAATAAACTGTTCCCGGCTTTGTTGTAGTATCTTTTATAACAGGAATTTCTTCGTTTAGAACATTATATCTCTCATTATTTACAAAAGTATAGAATTTAATGTTCAAGGTTGCTGGTGCAAAAGTGTTGCATGCAACCGTATATGGTTGCTCTATCTTTCCAATAGAAAAGGTTAGTTTATCGCCCTGTTTCACCGGAGCAATTGTTTTATTTTCATCCTCACTGGCACAAAGCCAGTCGCTTTCCTTCGTATCTCCTGGATCAACGGAAATTGTGACCGCAGAATCTTTCTTATAGTAACTCACAGTTCGATTTCCATCCGGATTGATCACTGTAACCGAATAGAAACTGTTCTCATTCTGCTTAATCTGGTCTGAATCATTATCCGGAATTTTTTCGCCATCAGATGCTCCTTTTGGCATATAGTAAACATCTGTCGGTACCGTTGTGTCCTGATTGTCCAGGGTGTAGGATACATATTGCTGTCCTTTATAAGTTACCACTGTCGCCTGTGCTAATGTCTTCTCACCACGGACTGTATATGGAAAATAATTTCCGGACTGTGTTTCCTCTGCATTCAAGCCGAACTCTTTATAAATCTCAGCAAGATCACTGACAGATAAATAGCATCTGCCCTGACGGTTCCATTTATACACTTTTTTCAGTGAATCAGCCGGCAGCTTTCGAACCTCATTGTCTGCATATATATAAAACTGAATATCAAAGGCTGTCTGGTCCGCTCTCTGGAGCACATAAGACTGTGTGATCTTTCCGATTGAGAACCTTGTCCGGTTCCCTGATTCCCGTACACCATCTATTACCTTATCATCTGTTCCCATACAGGTCCATTCGATCTGGTCTGTCTGATCCGGCAATTGTGGATTAAAGTCAGACACAACTTCTTCCACTACAGTTCCTGTTAATGCATAACGAATCCGATCCTGCCCTTCTCCCTTTACCTCTACGGAATAAAACGAGTTGTCCTTTTTTACAGAATCTTTTAAATTTAATGCAAGGCCTTTTCCATTTGGAAGGTAGTAAACATCTATCGCTTCCCCTTGTTTATTCTGTCCATCATTGTAAGAAACATATGTCTTTCCGGATTCTGTGTCTGTATAAACTTTTCCGTATTCTATCCTGCTTTTTCCCCGGTATGCAGATACAAACTTATTTTTTGCATCTGGATTCTGACCATCGCTGTTTTTTACAAATCCAAATTCTTCATATATCAGGAGCAGGTCCTCAATGGAAACACCATAGTAGGTAGTTCTTCCGTCTTTCCATGTTGCAATGCCGGTAATGTCATTATGCTGAAGCTTTACCTTGTTTCCATCAATAATAACATAGAAATCAATATCAAATCCTTCGGAAATCTCCTGAAGCCTTGGTGATTCCTCTTGTGCAATCTGCTCCTCAACGGCTTTTTCTTCTTCTGAAAACTCTCCCGGGGATGGAGTAATTTCTTCCTCCGGAATCTCTTCTAATGGCGGGGTGATTTCCTCTCCAGGAGTCTCTTCTGATGGCGAAGTATTTTCTTCTTTCGACGTCTCTTCCGACAATGATGTACTTTCCTCAGGAATAGATTCTTCTGTGTGCAGTTCACCCTCTTGAGTACTATTTATATTTGGAATATTCTCTTCTTCCACTGAAACTGCCAAAACTGTCGTTCCTGCGCTATTCATGCACAAAACCAATAAAAGTGTCCAGGCTATCCATCTTAGCCATCTCTTTTTCCTCTTCACACAAATTCCTCCTAAAAACATATTTTCATTTTCTTAGCTATCTGCCTTTTTTATCCATTCCTTCTGCATTGCCGCTTCCAGAAAACAATGAAGCAGCGGTTGGGAGAACGAGCCACATTCCCCGTTCAGGATCATTTGCAATGCTTCTCCATGAGTCAGTTTACTTTTATAGGGGCGAGGACTGATTAAGGCATCATATGCATCAGCCAGTCCCACAACCTGTGCACAAAGAGGAATTTCTTCTCCATGCAAACCATCCGGATACCCAGCTCCGTCATATCGTTCATGATGATGTCTGCAGATTTCATAACTAAGCGCATTTAATTTGTCTATAGTAAGACCTTTTGGAAACTTCTTTGTCATTTCAGCTCCAACCAGTGGATGTTGTCTCACGGTTTCCATCTCTTCATCTGTCAGCCTGCCATTTTTGTTCAGAATTTCAACAGGCACCCTGATTTTTCCAATATCATGAATTGGCGCCAAATGTGATACAGCTTCTACTTCTTCGTCTGTAATTCCATATTCCGGATAATTTTTCTGCAGTTGGAGATACATCTGCTTTGTAAAGAAAATAATATTGTCCTGGTTTTCCGCTTCTGATAAATTATTATGATCCAGAACTGTAGACAATAATGACACCATATTCCAATATTGCTTGGTCTTATCGCGCTCGTTCTTCTGGAGTTCTCGTTTCATTTCCATTACGGATCTGTAGGTTCTTTTTACATTATGTAATGTAATCATTGCTATATTATCTTTTATATCCACATATTTCTTAGCCCTCATCTTTATATAAGATTTTTCACTCTCTATTCTGCGGTATACGATATCCTGCTCTGCATAGCCATGAACCAGATTTTCTGTTAACTTATCGCTTAACAGGAAATCTCGTAGCTTTGATTTATCAGCATCATGAATAAATCTCTCTATATATATCTGAATAAACGTATCATAATCTTCTGTCTTCCTTGCTATTTCAAAGACCTCTTGATTATGTGAGTAAATGCATTCATACCTATTTGTTTTTAGATTTAATTTTAATGCTACATAAAACCTGTCAAAGTCCTTATCTGTGCAAACCATTGGTTTTTCCTGCTCCATAACTCCACCTCTTACGTAACTCAACCCTTAAAGGTACTAGTTTATGTCAAAAAAATATTCCTTAATACTATTTTCACATATAATAGTATATCGTTCTTTCTATTTTTTATAATGCACAAAATTTGCAAATATGGTGTGTGTATTTTGCAAGAAGTGTTCCATTATATGAATTTTTCCAAAAAGAAAAACGAACCACACTAACCATGTGATTCGTTATCTTTTATAACAATTCCAATATTTTTAATATTATAATTCCGTTTCGAACAGCTAATATCTCAGCCACATTGTCAAAATCCATTCCTGTCAATTCTACTATTTTCTGCAAACGGTATGAAACTGTTCGAGCATGCACGCACATTAACTCTGAAGTTTTTCGAATACTTTGTTTATGATTCAAATAGCATTCCAGCGTATCAATCAGTTCTCCATTTTTCTGAACATCATACTGATGAATCTCATGGACTGTATCTGGTATATATGTTCTTAATTGCTTTTCATCCTTAATATTTGTAAAAACATGAAAGAATCCTAATTTTGAACAATCCACTACTGACTTCTGTATATCACCTGTTATCTTTCTAATGACATCAATGTATTCTATTGCAGTTTTAGAATCTTCAAAAGAATCTTTCAAATCATGATAACCTTTAACACTTTTTCCTATCCCAATCAGGAATTCAAATTGTTCTTTTCTATCTGTCAATTGATCTTGCGTTTCTTTTTGAAATTTTTCCAGCTTTCTTCGAAATTCCCGTTTTCCTTCTTTTTATTTTCCTTGTGAATATATATGATTCGATTTGTATTACAAAAAATATACTCTTTAGGTAGAAATTTTAAAACTGCTTTTTCTACAATCTTTGTCTCTTTTCTTTGTTCAGCACTGAAATTTTCTTTATTGTTTCCAGATTTCAAATAAAATGTGATAACCCGATATTCATCTGTTGCATTAAGATCAAGCAGATTTGCAACATCCTCTTTCTCTGATTCTGACAGCGATCCATTTAGCATTCGATATTCTAAATCTCTATGATATTTCTTTTCAATACTCTTTACCGTTTCATTTTGAATTAAAAAATATAATAAAGCTGAAACTGCCCCCTCTAATGTTATAAAATCTAATTCCATTAATGGTTCGTTTATCTCTGATATTAGCAAATAATACTTACTCTGACCGAAAATGTCGATTTCTTTTATATATTCAACATTATTTCTTTTTTGACGTATATATTCAAGCTGCGTAATGATATTAGGCACATATTTTGGGCTATCCTTTAAAATTTTTAATTCAATTGGTTCTGATGTACTTGAATACATATTATGAAATTGTGCGTCATACAAAGCAACAGGATTTCCAAGCATAGTTTCCAGACCACAAATCAATTTCTCTATTGCTTTCTCTCTAATAGCTCTTCCAGCAAAATACTGACTGATTTCATCTCGAGTTAATTTAGAATAAATAAATTTTGCAACTACGATATTACTACATATTTGAGATAGTACATACTTAATAACCAACCAGTAACTGATATCCTGTGGAAGTTCCAAAACAGGTATATTGTGTTCTTCACAAAAACATACCAAAGTTTCAAACAACTTATTTAAATGAGCTGTATTCTGCTTTCTTTTCACAATAAATCCACTTATCTGCTTTTTATTTAATTCATTTAAGTGACTTACCATCATATGATCATCTAGTTTTTCATAAGCGGGCAAAGAAGTTAGGAGCAACTCACCCCCCAGAAAATTTTCCATGTTGGGAGCTACAATAATTCGAACTCCTCTTATTTCTCTATTGATTCCTGAATTGTCACTAATTAATTTCATCCCTGGGAATTTGTTTGAGTCAATAAAATTTTTTATTGTGTATCCAATTCGTGTTGTACCTCCGTATTTTATAGTATATGTTTATCTAAAACCTAAACATCTGCCAATGATATAGCGGTATTATAGCAAAAAGTAATATTATTTTCCACCTTAAGTAATCTGTATTTTCGCAAATAAATACAGCAAAACTTTATTTATACACTAAAAAAAGATGCAGGAATCAACTTCCCACACCTTCATTAGTAGCCTGGTATCCGCTATTCTAGCACCCCTGTTTATCTCACACCTCAATCAGCTCCTCTCTCCGGCTTATCTTTTCCCTGTTTTTCTTGAATAATCTTCTTATTGATTTCAAGCCGTTCATGAATGGATAATTTCTTATCTTTTCCATCTACCATCTGCTTCTGCTGTGCCGTTTTTCTATCTGTCTTTCCTGCATCCTTAACCACTGCATTCGCTTCGGTACTTGTTACTCGCTCATCTGCTCTTGGGCTTTGTCTGTACATATACATCTGATCGTTTGCTTTCAACTCCTTGTTGTACTCTCGCATCAAATTGTAGGCATACGCTTTAGAAACACCAAGAATTGCCCACACATCATCCACATCCATATACATTTTTTCCTGCACTATACTCATATCGCTTTATCCTCCTTCAAATATTGCTCAACATGTTCCAGACCATAAATCTTGTCCTCTACATAACGGGTTGGCACCCGACCGAGAATCACATAATAGTTCTTACTTGCCAGATCAGCATTCATTCTTTCCACCACCCGGTAAGCAAAAGAAACTGATAACTCAAAGAGTTCGGCAATGTCTTCCACTGATAAATACATTTTTCTTTTACGCATGAAACCATTCCTTTCCTTCTTCCTGTGGAATCTCACAGGTATCTTCTACCCCGTAGAAACGCTTCACAAAATACTTTGTCGGAACTTTTCCTCTAAGCGTCAAATATCCCTGTTCTTCCAGCTCCTTATTCAGATTGCCAATGATCTCATAAGCCGATGTCTGTTTCACCTCCAGAAGTTCACATATATCAGCTGCCTTTAAAAATAATTTGTTCTGCATAATCAGTACCTCCTGTATTTTGAATATTTATCTCTTCATATACTCTGTACTGGCAGATGCAAAATCGGACATCATTTTCCGAAATTTAGCAAATTATTTTAATTTTACAGTTTCCATATGTGTTATCTCTGAATCATGGAGTTTATATCATTGAAAAAGGGTATAAAAAAACAGTCTGCCCTGACGGAAAATATTTCCATCAAAACAAACTGTTCTTCATATTCACACTAATTATATTTTCTGAGCATAGTTACTTTTTGCGAAAATCTCAGATAACTCCGGAAAGAAAACAAAGAAAAAAAATATTTTTTAACTCCATTTGCACTCCACTGGAACATCCAGACAGCCCGCAAAGCCTTTATTTATGGGCTTTTTCGCAATTTAGTCCGCTACTCAAACTCGATCGTTGCCGGTGGTTTTCCGGTGCAGTCGTACATGACGCGGTTGATGTGTTTGACTTCGTTTACGATTCGACTGGTTGTTCTTCCGATGACATCCCACGGGATTTCGGCGCTTTCGGCGGTCATGAAATCGGTGGTGGTGACGGCGCGGAGGGCGATGGCGTAATCGTAGGTTCTTTCATCTCCCATGACTCCGACGGAGCGCATGTTGGTCAGGGCTGCGAAGTACTGGCCGATTTCGTGGGCGATTCCGGCTTTGTCGATTTCTTCGCGCCAGATCGCGTCGGCGTCCTGTACCATTTTGACTTTCTCGGCGGTTACTTCGCCAATGATACGGATGCCAAGTCCCGGGCCCGGGAATGGCTGACGGAATACGAGGTATTCCGGGATGCCGAGCTCAAGGCCGGCTTTTCTTACTTCGTCTTTGAAGAGGTTGCGCAGCGGCTCGATGATTTCTTTGAAATCTACGTAGTCCGGCAGTCCTCCGACGTTATGATGGGATTTGATGACGGTGGATTCTCCGCCGACGCCGCTCTCTACAACGTCTGGGTAGATGGTTCCCTGTACCAGGAAGTCTACAGCACCAATTTTCTTTGCTTCTTCTTCGAAGACGCGGATGAACTCTTCGCCGATGATTTTACGTTTTCTCTCCGGCTCTTCTACGCCTTTTAATTTTGCATAGAAACGCTCCTGTGCGTTGACGCGGATGAAATTCAGGTCGTATGGACCGTCCGGTCCGAAGACTGCTTCTACTTCATCGCCCTCGTTTTTACGCAGCAGGCCGTGATCTACGAATACGCAGGTCAGCTGGTTTCCGACTGCTTTGGAAAGCATAACAGCTGCTACGGAGGAATCGACTCCGCCGGACAGTGCGCAGAGGACTTTTCCGTCGCCTACTTTTTCGCGGATAGCTTTGATGGATTCTTCTACGAAGGAGTCCATGTGCCAGTCGCCGGCGCAGCGGCAGACATTGTATACAAAGTTGGAAAGCATTTTCTTTCCTTCTTTGGTGTGCAGAACTTCTGGATGGAACTGGGTTGCATAGAGGTTTTTCTCTACGTTTGCAACGGCTGCTACCGGACAGTCATCCGTATGGGCGATGATTTCGAATCCCGGAGCTGCTTTGGAGATGTAGTCGTTGTGGCTCATCCAGCAGATGGTTTTTTCGGATACGTTCTCAAACAGTGCGGAACTGGTATCTACGGTTACCTCAATTTTTCCATATTCTCTGACCGGTGCTACTTCTACTTTTCCGCCGAGCAGATGCATCATCAGCTGTGATCCGTAGCAGATGCCGAGGATCGGGATTCCAAGTTCAAAAATTTCTTTTGTATAAGTCGGGGAATCCGGCAGATATGCGCTGTTTGGGCCGCCGGTGAAGATAATACCTTTCGGCTGAATTTCTTTGATCTTTTCGATGTCTGTTTTGTAAGAATAAATCTCACAGTAAACGTTGCACTCACGTACACGTCTTGCAATTAACTGATTGTACTGACCGCCAAAATCAAGTACGATAACCGTTTCTCTTTTCAAGAACGTTCCCTCCTGTTTTTTCTTCTGTGCATGATGAACTACATGCGTTTTTTGGGTTTGATGCTAATTATAGTAAAGAAACCGTAAAATTTCAACCCCTGAAGTACAGGAATCGTGTTCTTTTCGCTGTACTTCGGAGGTTTTTCTTTTTTTCGGGTCCTTATTCTCCGATGGTGATGGTGTAGCCTGCCTGGAAGGTTTCCCCGGCTTTCAGGTGCTGTTCGCCGTATTTGTCTTTTAATTCGCCGTCAAAGCCGACGTTGTCGCAGCGGCCGATCCATGGCTCAAGGCACACGAACGGGGCATCTGCTTTTGGCTTGGACCATACGCCGACGCTCGGGAAGCCTTTGCAGGTGAGAGTGACATACGGTTTTCCATCAACTTCTACGCCGACGCGCTCGACCTGGGTGTTGTCGAAGATCAGGGCGTCCTCGTCGAAAAGGGTTCTGGTGTACGGGATTCTGCCGTCCTGAAGTTTCAGTTTTCTCGGATGTGCGACATCGACGCCTGCTGTTTCCGGGTCGATCAGGACGTATTCGAGTTCGGTCTCGGTGTGGTTTTCCAGGCCTTTGTTGAAGACGATGTCATACTGTTCCGGAATCATGAATGCAGGATGTCCGCCGACGGAGAAGTACATGTCATCATCACCGGTGTTTTCTACGTTCCAGGTGATGGTCAGGGTTCTGCCGGAGAGTTCCTGGGTTACGGTGAAGGCAAAATCGAACGGGTAGACTTTTTTGGTTTCTTCGGTCGATACCAGGCGGTGTACTGTTTTGTTTTCGGTGTTTTCGATGCACTCGAATTCGTTGTCGCGGGCGAAACCGTGCTGGCCCATCGGGTATTTGACTCCTTTATGGGTGTAGAAGCCGCCGTTTACTTTTCCGACGAACGGGAACAGGACCGGTGCGTGGCGGTTCCAGAAGGCCGGATCGCCGATCCAGACTGCCTCACGGTCAGCCGCTTTATCGTAGATGCTGCTAAGTTCTGCGCCGTGATCGCTGATCTGCACACGCAGTTTTTCGTTTTCCATGGTTCTCATACTCTGTTTCCCCCTGTTTTCTTTCATTTTTTGTAACTATTCAGAGCCATGCGAAATTGCATGGCGCTGAATAGTTACCATTTTTAGAATTTATTCCGGATAGACGAGACGGGATTCATCAATTCCGTACAAAACCTCATCCAGGTATTTTTTGCCAAGGTAGTTTGCCATGGACAGATTCATATCCAGATAGTTTCCGCAGTCTTTCGGGGATGCACCCGGGACTTCGCCCTTGAAATCGCGGATAAATTCATACATTTCTATTACGAGTGAAACGATATCTTTCGAGCTGTAATCACCGGCCAGCAGCAGGTAAAATCCTGTACGGCAGCCCATTGGACCAAAATATACGGTTTTATCTTTCCACTCTTCGTGATTACGAAGGAACGTTGCGCCAAGATGCTCGATGGTGTGGACCTCAGCGGTATTCATAACAGGCTCATCGTTTGGAGATGTCATGCGCAGATCGAAGGTTGTGATGACACTGTCACCTACGTGATCTTTTCTTGAAACATAGATGCCTGGTTTAAGTTTGATATGGTCGATCGTAAAGCTTGCAATTTTTTCCATGACTGGTATTTTCCTTTCTTTCTGTCCTTTAATAGCTGCGGAGTTCATCATCGGTATCCGCAGTGTTTTCGATGGATTTGATGATGAGATCATAACTATAGGCATCGCTTACTTTTACAGTGACGCGGTCGCCGACTTTATGACCCAGAATGGCTTTTCCTAATGGCGAGTCGATACTGACGTATCCTTTGAGAGAATTACCACGAACGGTGGTGACAAGTTTGTAGGTTTCTGTCTCATCATCTTCTTCGATGTAAACCTGAACGGTATTGTTGATGCCAACTTCGTCGTCCTTTGAGGTATCTGAAATAACGTGAGCGGTTTTGATCATTTTTTCCAGATAGCGGATGCGGCTTTCGTTGCGGTTTTTGTCCTGTTTGGCAGCTTTGTATTCAAAGTTTTCGCTGAGATCGCCCTGGGCACGGGCTTCTTTTACAGCCTCGAGTTCTTTTGGACGGACGACCAGTTTGCGGTAGTCGATTTCTTCCTGCATTTTTTTTATATCGTTTTCGGTCAGTTTATCATACATGATTTTTCTACCTCTTTTCTTGTGAGGTTATTTTAGCACAGAATACGGCAAATTGGAAGTAGGAAGACAGCCACGGTAGAATCATGAGTAGAATCACTTTCTTACGCACCGGAACAGCAAATGTTCCGGTGCTGAATGAACTATAACGGTTCACTCAGCCGTGTCGCTTGGTTTTGAAGGCGGAGTTCCTTTGTTGTCGCTGTTATTTGGCATTTTTCCACCTTCGGGATCGCTCATCGTTTTAACAGACCGGGTTCCGGCGGTGGTGATGATGTCCGTGAGGGTGATCTCTTCGTTGTCGGTACCGGCAGCCAGAGTATACGTTGCGTCCAGTTTCATTTCTGGGCAGGTCAAAACGATGCTGGCGTAGGCTTTTTCAGGTGTGACCGTGAAGAGGGCACTTCCATCGCTGTCTGTCAGTGTGATGGTAGTGTCAGCGGACTGGGTTTCCGTACAGTAATAGGTGATAACGGGCTGGGTGGAAGCTTCGTCAAAGCTTTCTACCATGCCGGCACTGCCGATGGCAGCCAAGATTCCACCGCTCACAATTGCACTTCCGTCGTAATCGAGGGCACTGTCACCATCGCTGGTCGGCCCATACACGATCGTAGTTCCGCCGGTCACGAGAAGACCGCCGTTGGAATCAAGACCATCACCATCGGCGGATACGGTCAGAGTTCCGCCGGTAATTTTAATGTAAAGCTCAGAGTTGCCTCCACCGCCGGGGCCTCCCTGCATCTTCTGTGGAGCATCGCCGTCAGAAGGAGCATTCCCCGGATCGAAGTCCTGCGGCGCATTTCCGTCAGACGGAGCGTTCTCCGGATCGAAGTCCTGTGATGGCTGCATATCGCTGCCGTTTTCTGTATCAGGCGGCATTTGCGGAGGTTCCTTTCCGTCTGCCGCACCGGATATGCTGCCATCATCACCGGAGTTTACGACAGCACTGCTATCGTCGTTTGAGCTTGCGGCATTGCTGTCATCGTCACCGGAGCCGGCAGCATTGGCGCCAGGATTTATGGCGTTGGCGCCATCGTCGCCGGAATTTGCGGCATTGATGCCATCGTCGCTGGCGTTTATGGTAATGTCACCGCCGTTGACCACGACGCGTTTTCCTTCCAGGCCTTCGTTGCTTTTTTCAACAAGGATCGTTCCGCCATGAATGACAGTGTCGAGCTCCGCATGGAAACCGTCATCACCGGAGTTTACGGTGATGGTTCCGTCATCGACAACAATGCTGCCGGTTGCATGGAATCCGTCCTGTTCTGCCTTAACTGTAAAAACACCACCGGCAATATAGATATTTCCAAGCTCTGTGTCATCCGTATTCTTCGCTTTGACCGCACTGTTTGCAGCATCAATGTCAAAGCTTCCATCCAGAATTTTAAGCTGATCTTTGGCTGTGATCCCGTTGTCTGCAGCAGTGATTTTGTAGGTTCCACCAGTGATAACAAGGTCATCTTTGGATACAATCCCGTGTTTGTAGTCTGCCTCGATGGTCAGACTTCCTGTCCCGTTGCAGACAAGATCTGATTTGGAGAAGATAACGCCGTCTACCGTGTTGTCGTCAATCTGAGTGTACTCGTTTCCACCGCCAAGCGTGTTGCTGCTGTTTTCAGCAAGCGTGATGAAAACTTTGTCCGCTTCGCGAACGTAGATGGCAGCATTTGTCTCACAGTTGATATTGACTCCATTGAGTACGATCTGAACCTTGTCGGAATCGGATGCGTCTACGATAATCTGGCCATCCTCAAGTGTTCCGCTTACGACGTAAACACCTTCTTCTGTGATGGTAATTGTGCTGCCGTCTGCTTTGGCTCCGCTGCCGGAGACGGTAGCTGTCGTCTTATTAAGTGTAATTTTTACGGCTTCTGATACTTTATAGCTTCCGCTCTTCTCACGGTCTGTGAATTCGGTGTCGATAGTGGATTCGGTCAGTTCCAGGTCAAAATTAATATCGGAAGCACTTTCCATTGCATTTTCCGAATCTGTGCTCTCTGATGTGGTATCCGCGTTGTCGGCAGATGTTTCGCCGGTTGACTCTGTACGGGCAGATTCGGCATTTACAGAGCTGGAAGATGTCACTGCTGTGCCGCATCCGCCGAAGGCCAGCGATGATGCAAGAAGCAGGCTGACGACTGCGCCGGTCTCTTTTTTTCTGTTTTTTTTCTTTCTGTTTCGATTCATTATAATTCCTCCCTTCCGGTCTGCGCACGACTGCACAGGATTTCAAGGTTTCCGTTTCTGCAGCGGAGCTGGTCAATCATGTTTTTCTCTTCGCCTTCCTCGCGGAATACGATGCGATACTCCAGCTTGAAAAGACTTCCCATATTCGTGGTTTTTACCTGTACAAGCTCGCAACGGGTCAGATACCTGGTAAAGATATCGTCAAAAACACTGGTATAATCAAGGGACTCCGGTTCCAAGATTTCCATTGACGAGCATGATCACCATCTGTACGATCACAGGCATCAGAACAAGCGTGACAGCAAAGCTTTTGGTGCATTCATTTTTGTACCTGTAAACAGCAGCGATCAACAGTCCCAGAATCAGAGACACTGCTGTGCAGGCAAGGAACTGACCAAAGGTGAAGGCGGCGGTTGTTTCTGTAAAAACGGAACTGAATATTGTGTTAAGCATAGCAAATTCCTCCCAGAATTTTTTTATTTTCTTGTCTATTCAGAGCCCCATCTCGATTCCGCTTACGCTACATCGCGATGTTGCTTCTCGCCATATGAAATTCCAGAAAAACCGCTCATTCATGCAAGCATGATTCGCGATTTTTCTTCTATTTTGCATGGCTCTGAATAGTTACATTTTCTTTTTTTGTGAAGCAGATTATGTTTGAAAAAGGCTTTTCGCAAGCTGTGAGTCCACCCACTGCTTCTTGCTTTTCGCAATGGCCGCAGAGGACTTACCTGATTCAGCTAACGGAATGCTGTTTTTGATACGGTTTGCCGGATATCTGTGAATGGTATGAAAGCTTTTTCTTCTTCTTTTTCTTCTGATGCTTTCTGATTTTCAATCTGATAGGCAACGCCGTATTTAGAAAATGATGCCGGATAGATTGCAAGATCATCCAGAATTTTGCTGAACCATAGGGGCACAGCACCTGATGTTTTCACCTCCATGAGATACCAGTCTGGTTCTAAAAGCCTGGTTCCTTCCGTTGGACCGTCAAGACACAGATTGTCGGTACGCCATCGGATATTGGTGTCGAAGGTGACACGAAAGTTCCTGTCTTCCGTGCCGAAGCAGGCGATGCGGTCGTAGGCGATGTACATAGCGGGAGCAAGCCCCCGGTAGTAGTTGCGAAACCAGGTGATTTCGTGGAGAATCTGGCTGTCGAAGCCCGGTTCTGATTTTCCCGCAAGATAGGGAACCGCTTCTGATAATATCATGCGCTCGCGGCGTTTGTAGACGATTCCTTCATATTTTTTCTTTAGTTCTACGTATATGGGGCTGGTCTCTTTGGCCGGACCATAACTGCGGAGTCGCAGTTTTTCTTTGTAGACGGGTTTTTCCAGCGAACGGCGGATGAGCTGGTGATCCGGGGTATCGTAATAGAGGCTGCAGATGGTATCAAGGCCGTATTCATCCATCTGCAGATGACCCGGAAGGCTCTTGCGAAGCTTGCGAGCCATGATCGGGGAAAGCATGTATTTTGTTTCATACCGTTGGAAGGTCATGGGAATCTGTTGGCTTTGCATCATAATCGATTGATCCTTTCGTTTGATTTACTTCCGGAAATGTTTTTTACATTTTTAAGTATAATGAGGAAACTTTAAAGGAACCTTAAAGAATGGACGGAAAATGTGAAAGGTTTGTGAAAAGACGGACCTCTGTAATCCGGATCGCTTTTTGAATACCATATAAAAAAGAAAGAGCCCGTTTCCGGACAAATTCGTTGGAAGCGGATTTGTTCGGAACGGACTCTTGTAGCCGATATTTAAAGTCATGAAACATATAAAATAGGAAAAGCGTCAAAAATCATCTTGGCCAGCGCTCTTT
>ENA-UOOA01001407-UOOA01001407.1-human-gut-metagenome-genome-assembly--contig:-P61old-NODE-1407-length-39172-cov-61.533988_pt1 | contig 39172 bp, 35 predicted proteins | sample MGYA00242467_ERZ724014 | MGnify/ENA metagenome assembly ERZ724014 | reverse complement strand
AGCGCTTGCATGGCATGCAAGAGGTCACCGGTTCGATCCCGGTATTCTCCACCAGAAGGAAAAGCACCGCACGGAAACGTGTGGTGTTTTTTGTTGTTACCGACCAAAGGAGAAACTATGAGCTACGCGATCGTATTCAGCAGTAAAACAGGCAACACAAAATTATTGGCAGACACGCTGCACGCCTGTCTGCCACAGGAAAACTGCTGCTATTTTGGCACCCCGGACCCTGCTGCCATGGAAGCAGACGACCTCTATGTGGGCTTCTGGACAGACAAGGGAAACGCTGACGAAAGCACTTTGGACTTTTTGAAGCAGCTGCACGGCAAAAATATCTTCCTTTTTGGCACCGCCGGCTTTGGCGGCAGTGAGGAGTATTTCAACAAGATCCTGAAAAAGGTGGAGCGTTCACTGGACAGGAGCAACACGGTCTTCGGCCGTTATATGTGTCAGGGCAAGATGCCGCTTTCGGTACGCCAGCGGTATGAGGGCATGAAAAAGCAGCCGATCCATCTGCCCAATCTGGATGCACTGATCGAGAATTTTGACAACGCCCTTTCTCACCCGGATGCAGAAGATCTGGAACGGTTAAAGCAGGCGGTAAAATGATCAAAAGGCAGCGGTTTTCCTCAAACAGAGGAAGCCGTTGCCTTTTTTGCTTAGCGGATGGTCCTACGCTCCTGCCTGCGGCTCCGCGGTTCTTATCCCACGCTTCTTTTATAAAAGAACAGGTACTGCTGCACGATGCCTGCTTCCAGCCCGAACTGCGGGAACGGGTCCTGCCCGGCAAATTCGTCCCGGATGAGCCGTTCGATCCAGACATCCACCGGCACACGGCCCACACGGCCATAGCCGAACAGACACACGCAGTTTGCCACCTTTTTGCCCACACCGTCCAGTTCCATCAAACGGGCAAAAAGTGCTTCATCGGGCAGGGAAGCCAGCTTCTTCAGGTCCAGTGTGCCCTCTGCCGCCTGCTGCGCCGCATGCAGCACGTAGCGGGTGCGGTAGCCAAGACCGCACTCCTGCAGCGCCTGCTCCCCGGCACAGCAGAGCGCTTCTGCTGTCGGGAACGCATACACCGGCCCTTCGCTATCGCTGCCCAGCCGCTCGCCAAACCGCTCCGAAAGCAGCTCTACCGCCCTGCGGATAGCCGGGATGCTCTTTCGCTGCGAGATGATGAAGCTGACCAGCATCTCCCACTCATCCTGACGCAGCACCCGGATGCCCCGACCATATTCCATGGCACGCTGCAGAAAGTCGTCCCGGCTGTCCAGCTTTCCGCGCAGGGCGGCATAGCTGCGGCCAAGGTCGAAGTAACCGTGCCAGAAGGTATCCCATGCGCCCGGCTCACACCGCACCGTGTAGGTTCCGCTGCGCAGTGGTCTGAGGTAAAGCAGCTGTCTCCCGGAAACAAACCGATACCAGCCCTCCGCCTGCTTCCGGGGGCGAAAGCACTGGCCGCTTTCCAGAATTTTGTCCGGGTCGAAATCATCCCGGATCTGAACCGTTTTCTCTTCCAGCTCCATTGCCCCCATCACAGCTCCAGCTCCCGGTACACTTCGCCTTCCAGCGTTTTCCAAAGGAAAGTCTCCCCTTCCAGTGTCATATAGCTATGTGCACTCCCCTCCTTCGGGATGCTCACAGAACCGGGGTTCAGGTAGAGATTGCCTTCGCCGAACTCTGTCCACGCCGGAATGTGGGTGTGGCCATGCAGCAGGACATCCCCCGGAGCCAGCGGCGGCAGTTTTTTCAGGTTGTGCACATGACCGTGGGTAGCGTAAACGAGCCGCCTGCCCACCGGCAGCACCGCATAGTCGGCCAGAATGGGAAAATCCAGCACCATCTGATCCACCTCAGCGTCACAGTTGCCCCGCACGCACAAAAGCGCCGGCTTCAGCCCGTTCAGGAGCGGGATGACCTCCTTCGGGGCATAGCCCTCCGGCAGGTCGTTGCGGGGGCCGTGATACAAAAGGTCCCCCAGCAAAAGCAGCCGGTCTGCTCTCTCCCGCTCAAACGCTTTGATCATTTTTTTGCAATAAAACGCCGACCCGTGCAGGTCGGATGCGATCATCCATTTCATGGCAGGATTCTCCTTATTTTATAAAGTATCTATTTTTATTTTAGCCTCCCGGTGAAAAATGGTCAAGTCTATAAAAGTCATACTTTATCTGTTTGACCTCTTGACATCTGCCGGAAGCCGTGTTATCCTACAGTTAATAAAATTCGTGTGGATTTTTACAGCAGTATGCTACTTTTCGCCACACAATGACTTCAAAAGAGCCATTGTGTGGCTTTTTTGCGTCTGCGTTTGTTTTCGAGCAGTCTCGCCCTGACGATTCCGCGGCTGCAGTAATTCATTTCTTTTCTCTACAGGAGCAATGCAAACACTATGAACGAGACCTTTATGAAAGAAAAACCGGTGCTGCCGCTGCTGGTATCCATGGCACTGCCGAACGTTATCTCCATGCTGGTGAACAGTCTGTACAACATTGTAGACAGCCTGTTTGTGGCCCGCATCAGCGAAGACGCCATGACTGCGTTGTCGCTGGTGTTCCCGATCCAGAATTTTGCCAACGCCATCGCCATCGGCTTCGGTATCGGCATCAATGCCATGATCGCACTGTACCTTGGCGCGGGCGACCACAAAAAGGCCGAGACTGCCGCCACCCACGGTATGGCGCTGAGCCTGATGCACGGCATTCTCATCACCATTGTCAGCATTGTCATCATGCCGGGCTTTTTGCGCCGGTTCACCAGCGACACAGGCCTGATCGCATCCGGCATCACCTACTCCACCATCGTATTCCTGTTTGCCACCATCAACATGGCGGCACTGGCCTTTGAAAAGATGTTTCAGGCCGTGGGCCGCATGAAGGTGACTATGGCGGCGCTGATCTTTGGCTGTGTGTGCAACATCCTTCTGGACCCCATCCTGATCTTCGGCCTTGGCCCGGTGCCTGCCATGGGCATTGCGGGTGCGGCCCTTGCCACCGGCATCGGCCAGCTGCTGAGCCTGTGCGTTTACCTCTTCGTTTACGTCCGTACTGAGCTGCCTATCCGACTGCGCCGCAGCTGCCTGCGCCCGGATGCCGCACTGGACGGCAAACTGTATGCCATCGGCGTGCCGGCCATCCTCAATCTGGCCCTGCCATCTCTGCTCGTCACCTTCCTGAACGGCCTGCTGGCGGGCTTTTCCCAGAGCTACGTGGTGGTGCTGGGCATTTACTACAAGCTGCAGACCTTCCTGTATCTGCCCGCCAATGGCATCGTGCAGGGTATGCGCCCGCTCATTGGCTACAATTACGGTGCCAAACAGCACGCCCGCGTGAAAAAGCTCTACGAACTCACCCTCATCATGAGTGCTGCCATCATGGCTGCGGGCACGGTCATCTGCCTGTTCGCTTCCCGCCCGCTGATGCAGCTGTTCACTTCCAACCCCGAAACCGTCGCCATCGGCCAGACTGCCCTGCGCATCATCTGTCTGGGCTTTGTGGTTTCTGCCGTATCCACCACCTCTTCCGGTGCACTGGAAGGCCTTGGCAAGGGCGCAGAATCGCTGGTCATCTCGCTGTGCCGCTACATCGTATTCATCATGCCGCTGGCCGCTGTGCTGTGCCATTTCCTTGGTGCCAACGGCGTGTGGCATGCATTCTGGATCACCGAAGTGCTGTCCGCCATCGTGGCTTACCCGGTGTACCGCAAGGCAGTTGGAAAGTGCTGAGCCTTCTTGAAAGCGCTGGACGGTGAAGGCCAAGTAAAATAGTTTCAAGCAGTTGAGGGAGAGTTTGCCAAAAACCCTCCCTCTTTTTTGTGCATTTTATTTGACAGTGCGCAAAAACTGCGGTAAAATAAGGTGTTTGTTTTCCGGCATTTCGGCTGGAAAAGCGCAATTTAACAGAGGATGTGGGAAAAATATGATCGAGACGATCACGGCCGTCAATCAGGCGGTCAACCAATTCATCTGGGGCGTGCCCGCCATGGCGTGCATCATCGGCGTAGGCCTGCTCCTGAGCGTTCGCACGGGCTTTTTGCAGATCCGCAAATTTCCCTACGCCATCAAGACCACCATCGGACGCATGTTCCGCAAAAAAGACGCTTCCGATGGCGCCATGACTCCCTTTCAGGCGGTGTGCACCGCGCTGGCCGGCACCGTGGGCACCGGCAACATTGCCGGTGTGGCAGGCGCGATCGCCATTGGCGGACCGGGTGCCGTGTTCTGGATGTGGTGTTCTGCCCTGCTGGGCATGTGCACCAAGTTTGCCGAGGTCACGCTGGCGGTGCACTACCGTGAGCGCAGCGAGGCGGGCGAATGGGTAGGCGGCCCCATGTACTACATTAAAAACGGCCTGAGCAAGCATTGGCAGTTTCTTGCTGTGCTGTATTCCCTGTTTGGCGTGCTGACCGTGTTTGGCACCGGCAATGCCACACAGGTAAATACCATCGTTGCCGCTATCGATACCGCTCTGCTGGAGTACGGCGTGGTGGGCGGCGGTGCGCTTTCTACCCTGAACCTCGTGGTTGGCATCGCAGTGGCCATGCTGGTGGCCATGGTGCTGCTGGGCGGCATCAAGCGCATTGGCAGCGTGAGCGAAAAGCTGGTGCCCTTTATGGCTCTGTTCTACATCGTGCTGTCCGTGGGCGTTATGGTGCTGAACTTTGAGCGCCTGCCCTACGTGTTCGAGTCCATCATTGCGGGTGCGTTCAACCCGGCAGCGTTCACCGGCGGCACCATCGGCAGCCTGTTCGTCAGTATGCAGAAGGGTGTGTCCCGCGGCATTTTCTCCAACGAGGCCGGCCTTGGCACCGGTTCCATTGCCCACGCCTGCGCCGACACCAAAAAGCCGGTCAAGCAGGGCATGTTCGGCATCTTTGAAGTGTTTGCCGATACCATCGTCATCTGCACCCTGACTGCCATGGTCATTCTGTGCAGCGGCACCGCCGTGAACTACGGCACCGCAGCCGGTGCAGAGCTGACCATCAGCGGCTTTACCACCACCTACGGCGGCTGGGCTTCCATCTTTACCGCCGTGGCCCTGTGCTGCTTTGCTTTTTCCACCATCATCGGCTGGGGCCTGTATGGTTCCCGGTTCCTGGTGTTCCTGTGCCGCAGCGATAAGGTGGCAAAGCCCTTCTTTCTGGTCTACTCCTTTGTGTCCATTCTGGGCGCAACGATGGATCTGGGCCTGCTGTGGAGCATCGCCGATACCTTCAACGGCCTGATGAGCATTCCGAACCTGCTCGCGTTGCTGCTGCTTTCCGGCACGGTGGTCAGGCTGACCAAAGAATTTTTTGCATCGGAGGGCTGATTGCCCACAACAAAAAGAGGCTGTTGCAAGACAGCTCTCCAAAAACATTGTACGAAACCCGGAACTTTTTCAGGGCCAAAACGGCTCCAAAAAGGTTCCGGGTCTTTGATTCTTCGCAATTTTCCTGCGCAGGCTGCTACCGCATTTTTTCAATCCCCTTATTCTGCCCGCGTCCGGCTCTTTTCAACCCGGACAGTTCATGTTACAATATACATTAGAAATAAAAAATGAATCGAGGGAATGAACCTTGGATTTTTATGGTACCATCGGCCCGGCCTGCGCACAGCCGGCGATCTTGCAGCACATGGTGGAAGCCGGCATGACCGGCATCCGCATGAATCTTTCCCACGGGCCGCTGGCGGCGCACACCGACTGGCTGGCCATGATCCGCGCAGCCGGCATCCGCCAGCTGCTGATCGACCTGCAGGGGCCGGAACTGCGCATCGGCACGCTGGCAGAGCCTGTTGCTCTGGTTGAGGGCAGCTCTGTACGCCTTGGCTCAGACGGCGTACCTTGCCCGGCAGCTCTGGTACAGGCGGCTGCGCCGGGCCAGCAGCTTCTGCTGGACGACGGCAAGCTTCTGGTGCAGGTCACACAGGCATTGCCGGAAGCCCTTGTGTGCACCGTGGTGCGCGGCGGCACCCTGCAGAGCCGCAAAAGCATTGCTGCACCGGGCCTTGCGGTGCTCTCGCCTACCCTGACGGAGGAAGACCTGCAGAACCTGAAAATTGCAAAGCAGTGCGGTGTTACCGGTGTGATGCTGCCTTTTGTGCGCGGCAAAGCAGATATTCTGGCCCTGCGCCATGCGTTGGAAGAAGCCGGGGCTGCGGATATCCGTATCTTTGCCAAAATTGAAAACATGACCGGTGTGCGTGCCCTGCCGGAATTCATCCACCTTGTGGATGAGGTGGTGATCGCCCGCGGAGACCTTGGCAATGCCATGCCGCTATGGGAGCTGCCCCGCTGCCAGAAGCAGCTTTCCGCCGCCTGCCGGGCTGCAGGCGTGCCCTTTATGGTAGTGACCCAGATGCTGGACAGCATGTGCACCCGCGCGGTGCCCACCCGTGCCGAGGTGAGTGACATTTACAACGCCGTGCTGGACGGCGCGGCCAGCGTGATGCTGACCGGTGAGACTGCTGCCGGACAGTACCCGATGCAGGCCATGGAATATCTGGTGCGCACAGCGCAGACAGCCCTTGCCTGACCTTTGCGGAGTTTTTGCGCAAAAGGGATGGCGCATTGTGTCAGAATACGGTATAATAGACGTAAATATTTCTTGTTCAGAAAGGTTTTTTGCTATGGGAATCGTTGTGCTCGGTGCTGTTTTTGTGGATATCAAAGGCTATCCCCTTTCCGCCTATATTCCGGGCGGGCGCAATGCCGGCCGCATTGAGCAGGTACACGGCGGAGTGAGCCGCAACGTGGTGGAGGATATCGCCAATGTAGAGCTGCGCCCTACCTTTGTCAGTCTGGTGGACGACACCGGCATGGGACAGGATGTGATCAACAAGCTGGAGAACCACAAGGTGAACACCAAGTACATCCAGCGCGTGCCGGACGGCATGGGCACCTGGCTGGCCATCTTTGACAACGACGGCGATGTGCATGCAGCCATTTCCAAGCGGCCGGACACCACTCCCCTCACCGTCCTTTTAAAGGAAAAGGGCGACGAGATCTTTGCCGACTGCGATGCCATTGCGCTGGAGCTGGATCTGGAAAAAGATACTGTAAAACAGGTGCTGCACTACGCCAAAAAGTACAACAAAAAGGTTTTTGCGGCCATTTCCAACATGAGTATTGCCATGGAGCGCCGGGATTTCCTGCAGCAGATCGATTGCTTTGTGTGCAACCAGCAGGAAGCCGGGCTGCTGTTCTCCGATGATTACGGCCATCTGGCCCCGGACGAGATGTGCAGGGTTCTGGCCGCCAATGTGCACAGCGCCAACATTCCCAGTATGGTGATCACCATGGGCGGTCAGGGTGCCGTATATGCCCGCGCCAACGGCGAGTGCGGCGTGGTGCCTGCCAAGAAGGTGGATGTGATCGACACCACCGGCGCAGGCGATGCCTTCTTTGCCGGCACCACCATCGGCCTGACCTACGGCAAAACGCTGGCCGAGTCCTGCGAGATCGGCAGCCGACTGGCCGCATCGGTCATCTGCATCACCGAGAACGTCTGCCCCCGCTTCCGCCCGCTGGAATTCGGGCTGAACATTCCGGTGGTGGATTAAAGTAATATCAGAAAGCCGGGCAGACTGCGGTCTGCCCGGCTTTCTTTTTAGGATTCGGGGAAGAGGTTTATATCATACTTCCAGCACCTTTTTGCCGGTAACTGGATCAGGGATATCAAGCAATGCCAGAATGATGGCCATGCGGATATACACGCCATTGTGCACTTGATCAAAGTAGGCGGCACGCGGGTCGTCATCCACATCCTTTTTGATCTCGTCGATGCGGGGCAGCGGATGCAGCACCGGCATATCCTGCGGTGCCTTCTGCAGCAGCGCTTCGTCCAGCTGGTAGCAGCCTTTCAAGCGCAGGTATTCTTCCTCGTTGAAAAAGCGCTCCTGCTGGATACGAGTCATGTACAGCACATCCAGATGCGGCAGCTCGGCTTCAAGGTCAGCCGTTTCCTTATAGATCTGATGGGTCGGCTCCAGCGATTCATTCTTCACATACTGCGGCAGGCGCAGATCTTCCGGCGAGATGAACACGAACCGGTTGCCCTCAAACTGGCTCAGCGCAGCGGTCAGGGAGTGGACCGTGCGGCCAAACTTGAGGTCGCCGCAGAAGCCGATAGTCAAATGATCCAGCCGCCCCTTGCGCTGGCGGATCGTCATGAGGTCGATCATCGTCTGGCTGGGATGCGCGTGCCCGCCGTCGCCTGCATTGATCACCGGCACACGTGCAGAAAGGGATGCCCGCAGCGGTGCGCCCTCTTTGGGGTGGCGCATGGCGATCACATCGGCGTAGTTGCTCACCACGCGGGCGGTGTCCTCCACCGTCTCGCCCTTGCTGGCGGAAGAAAGCTGTGCCCCTGCAAAGCCCAGTGTCTTGCCGCCCAGCCGCAGCATGGCCGATTCAAACGAAAGGCGGGTGCGGGTGGAAGGCTCATAGAACAGCGTTGCCAGAATGCGCCCATCGCACAGGTGGGCATAGGGTGCCGGGTTGGCCTCCATCCGGTCGGCAAGATCCAGAAGGGCCAGCTGCTCTTCCAGAGAAAAGCTGTTGGGCTCAATAAAATGTCTCACAGCCATTCTCCTTTCAGCACGAACTTCTCGCGCTCGGCTCCGGTGGAGACGAACTGGATCTCATGGCCCAGCTGCTTTTCCAGAAATTCCACGTAAGCCTTGGCCTCTTTGGGCAGCTCATCCCAGCTCTTGCAGCCGGAGATATCCTTGTTCCAGCCTGGCAGCGTAGTGACCACCGGCTTTACACGGTCAAGGTCGGACAGCGGGTCGAAGCTGGGGACTTGCACGCCATCCAATGTGTAACCGGTGATCACCGGGATCTCTTTCATGCTGCTGAGCACATCCAGCTTCGTCAGGGCGATCTTGTCTGCGCCCTGACAGGTAAGGCCGTAGCGGCTGGCCACACAGTCGAAGGGGCCGACACGGCGCGGACGGCCGGTGGCCGCACCATACTCGCCGCCTGCCTTGCGCAGCTGTTCATTCCAATCCTCGCTCATGGCGTTCTCGGCGGCAAAGGGGCCTGCACCCACGCAGGTGGAGTAGGCTTTCAGCACGCCCACCACATGGTCAAGACGGCAGTTCGGAATGCCTGCGCCCAGCGGCGCATAGGCTGCCAGCGTGTTGGAGCTGGAAGTGAACGGGAAGATACCATAATCGATATCGCGCATGGCACCCAGCTGGGCTTCCAGCACGATGCGCTTGCCGCTGTCGTGAGCCTGCTTCAAAAATGCACCCACATCACAGATATACGGTGCAAACTGTCCGGCCTGCATCCGGCACCATTCCAGCAGAGCATCGTAGCTCATGGGTTCCTGATGATAGCAGCCACCCAGCTCCAGATTCTTGGATTCCAGGATCATGTGCAGGCGGTCCTGCACGCGCTTTTCGTCCAGATGCAGCAGATCGCCCAGACGCAGGGTCTTTTTGCGGTATTTGTCGCTGTAGGCGTAGGCAATGCCGCGGCGGGTAGAACCAAAGGCCGCACCCTTCTGGGCAAGGCGGTCCTCTTCCAAGCCGTCCTGCACCTTGTGCCACGGCATGGAGATGGTGGCCTTATCTGAAAGTTTCAGGTTTTCTGAGCCTACCTTTACGCCGCGCTCCTCAATGGCATCCATTTCTCCGGCCAGATGGTCGAGGTCGATCACCATGCCCGCACCCAGTACACAGACAACGTCCGGGTGCAGGATGCCGGAGGGCAGCAGGTTCAGGATGAACTTGCCCTGCTCCGTTACAACGGTGTGGCCGGCATTGTTGCCGCCCTGATAGCGGGCAACAACATCGGCATGTTCGGCTAACAGATCGATGACGCGGCCCTTGCCCTCATCGCCCCAATTGATACCAGTAACTGCGGTAAGCATAACTTCTTATTTACCTTCTTTTTCGTTATTTACAATAGCCTGTACCTTGGTGGGCAGACCATAGATGCTGATAAAACCGGTAGCATCACTCTGCTTGTAGTCGCCGCCGGCAGCAAAAGTTGCAATGTCCTCACGGTAGAGGGAATACGGAGACCAGACACCGGCATTGATGAGATTGCCCTTGTACAACTCCAGACGCACCTTACCGGTAACGTTTTCCTGCGTGGAGGTGACGAAGGCACTCAGAGCTTTGCGCAGGGGGCTGAACCACTGGCCGTCATAGACCAGCTCACCAAATGTGATGGCCAGCTCGCGCTTTTTGTGGGCAGTGAGCTTATCCAGCGTCAGAGTTTCCAGCACCTCATGAGCCTTATAGAGGATGGTACCGCCGGGCGTCTCGTACACACCGCGGCTCTTCATGCCCACCAGACGGTTCTCCACCACATCGTACAGGCCGATGCCATTGCGGCCGCCGATCTCATTCAGCTTGGCAATGAGGACGGCGGGCTTCATCTTTTCGCCGTTCAGGCTCACCGGCACGCCCTTTTCAAATGCCAGCTCCACGAACTCGGACTTGTCCGGTGCGGTCTTGGGGCTGACACCCAGCTCCAAAAAGCCCGGCTTATCGTACTGCGGCTCGTTGCCCGGGTCCTCAAGGTCAAGGCCCTCATGGCTCAGGTGCCACAGGTTCTTATCCTTGGAGTAGTTGGTCTCGCGGTTGATCTTCAGCGGGATGTGATGTGCCTCGGCATAGTCGATCTCTTCGTCACGGCTCTGGATATCCCACTCACGCCACGGAGTGATGATCTTCAGGTCCGGTGCAAAGTGCATGATGGCCAGTTCAAAGCGCACCTGATCGTTGCCCTTGCCAGTGCTGCCGTGGCACACGGCATCTGCACCCTCGGCACGGGCGATCTCCACCACACGCTTTGCCAGAATGGGTCGTGCAAAGCTGGTGCCCAGCAGATAGCCCTCGTAATCGGCCCCGGCCTGCATGGTGGGGATGACGTAATCCTCCACAAATTCATCGGTCAGATCTTCTACGTACAGCTTGGAAGCACCGCTTGCCTTGGCGCGCTCTTCCAGACCTTCCAGCTCGCCCTTCTGGCCCACATTGCCGCACACTGCAATGACCTCGCAGTTGTTGTAATGCTCTTTCAGCCATGGGATGATAATGGAAGTATCCAGACCGCCGGAATAGGCCAGCACGACCTTTTTGATCTCAGACATAAGAACCGCCTCCGTTCAAACCACTTTATACTTTTGAATTCCCTCTTGCAATTTTTGATTGCGGTGTTATTATACTAGCAAGCAGAGAATGTGTAAAAAGTATCCTGCACATGATCACGATACAAAATTGACATGAAAGAGGGCACGCCGCCATGTATGTGGACTGGGAATATTACAAAATCTTTTATTATGTCGCGAAATATCAGAATTTCACCAAAGCCGCGCGGGTGCTGGGCAACAACCAGCCCAACATCACCCACTCGATGAACCGGCTGGAAAGCCAGCTGAATTGTGTACTGTTCATCCGCTCCAACCGCGGCGTTACCCTTACCCCGGAGGGTGAACTGCTTTACTCCCGCATTGCATCTGCGGCGGTGCAGATTCAGGATGCAGAAGAAGAGCTGAGCGCCAGCGCCACGCTGGAACACGGTGCGATCAGCATCAGCGCTACCGAAACTGCGCTGAACATCTACCTTGCAGAAAAGCTGCGCGCCTTCCACACGGACTATCCCGGCATCCGCCTGCGCATTTCCAACCACTCCACGCCGCAGGCTTTGCAGGCCGTGAAAAACGGCGAGGTGGATTTTGCCGTCATCACCACCCCTGCCGAGGTGGAAAGCGGCCTGAAAATGGTGGAGCTGAAGCCCTTTTATGAGGTGCTTGTGGGCGGCAGGACCTTTACTGCCCTTGCCAGCCAGAACCTTTCGCTGAAGGAGCTGAACAATTATCCGCTGATCTCCCTGAGCGACGAAAGCATGACCCGCGCCTTTTACCGGCAGTTCTTTCTGGATCACGGTGCGGTGCTGAAGCCGGATACCGAGGCTGCCACCACCGACCAGATGCTGACCCTTGTTAAAAGTGAGCTGGGCATTGCATTCCTGCCCCAGACCATGGCACAGGATGCACTGGCCCGCGGTGAGATCGTGCAGCTGCATCTGCAGGAGATCATCCCTCAGCGCTCCATCTGCCTTGTGTACGACCATCACCGCCCGCTGAACACGGCAGCCCGCAAGTTCCAGCAGATGCTGACCAAGGCGGTTCCCAAATGCCCGGAACACAGATAACCGCCGGGCCTTTCCCTGCAAACTGATCTATACGGGACTGTTGCAAAATAGCTCTCTGAAAAAACAATGCACAAAACCCGGAACCTTTTCACAGCCAAAACGGCTTAAAAAAGGCTCCGGGTTTTTAATTTTGTGCTATTTCTTTGTGCAAGTTGCTATCGCATTTTTATTTTGCAACAGTCCCCTGTTTTATTTTTACTTTTCCTGGATCTGTTTGCCGGTGAGGTGTTCAATGGTGATTTCGTAAAGCTGCACGGCCTTGATGTCCAGCGCAATTTCCTTTTCCACCTCTTCCTTGCCGGGGTAATACTTCATGCCAAGCTCCCGCACGCGGGCCTCGGTAGCAGCAGCATCGTCGATCAGATGGCAGCGGCCAAACACCACGGTGCTCTGCACATAAGGTGCCCAGTCGCCCGGCTCAAAGTGTTCGTTGCCGTAAACGGTAAAGCATACCTTATCATTCTGTTTCAGCGCGTCCACCTTCTGGCCGGACTTTGCACCGTGGAAGTAGATTTTGTCGTGCTCCTGATCGTAGTAATAATTTACCGGGATCGCAAAGGGATAGCCGTTGTCGCCGTTCACTGCCAGCACGCCCCGCCGGGACTGCTGCAGCAGGTGCTTTGCAGCTTCTTCCGGGATGGCGCGGCTGGCTCTTCTCATGGGTCTGAACATTTTTGTTTCCTCCATGTATCGCAGGTTTGCGGTGCGCACTCATGCACCCTTGATAATGCGGATGAGGGTCTTATCCAGCTGGATGGTGCGGTTCCACGGGTTCAGGATGATGCCGCTGATCTCCGGCACGGCAAGCGCTGCATCAAACAGCTTTTCCATATCCACAAGAAAGGTGGACTGCACCGGCTCGGCCCCCTTCATTTCCTCGTCAAAGCTGGTGAATGCATACCACCAGCTTGCGCCGTCGGCCGTCCGGATGGCCCGCAGCTGCATCTGTTCACTGCCCAAATTGGGCTCCACCGCCACGACAAGCTGGCCATGCTCCTTTATGCGCCGCCGGATCACGGTAAGGGTGTGGGCCAGCTGTTCCTGTGTGGGCTCCTGCTGCAGGGCGGCTACCGCCTGCTCGATCTTTTCGTTGCCGTTCAGGCCCTTGTCTCTGGGTTGATTCATTGAGGTTGGTTCCTTTCTATTGTATTTTGGCAGAGGGAATAAGCGCAGCTCATCACAGCAGCAGATCGAACAGGCCGATCATTACCGGCATAGACACAATGGAAAGCAGAGTGGTCAGCACATACAGCGCGCTGGAATGCGCCGCATCGCGGTCATAGAGCTGAGCCATGGAGGTAACAGTAGCACAGGCAGGGGTGATGGCGGCAAGGTAGACCGTCATCAGGATGTTCTTGCCGTCGGCCACCCAGCTGGATGCATGGCAGACCCACAGCAGCACCAGAACCACCAGCGGGCATACCACCAGACGCAGCACTGTGGGCAGATAGTTGCGGCGGGTGCAGAACACCTCCCACAGCGGCTTTTCTGCAATGGCCATACCGGCCAGCAGCATGCCCATCGGTCCCATCATGTTGCCCACTGTGCTCATGGTATTCTGCAGCGGTGCAGGCAGCACCACACGGAACCAGTACAGCAGTGCACCGGCTGCAATGGCGATCATGTTGATATTGGTGAGCACCTTTTTCCAGTCCAGCGCACTGCTGCCCTGCAAAAGGGAACTGGCGTGGGTCCACAGCAGCACCAGCTGCACAATGATGAATGCGCAGGAGTAAATGACATACGCATCGCCCATCAGAGCCTTGACCAACGGGATCACCAGTGCAGCGGCGTTGCTGTAGATCACATTCACCTGCTCCACGGCATCCAGCTTGAGCGGGCGGCTCAACAGGGCGCTGAGCACCAGCAGCACTACATGGATAGCCGCCGCAATAGCCATGGAGTACAAAAGTCCCTTGCGGATCTCCGGCGTATCGTCGATCTGGAATGCGTTGATGATCACGCAGGGCGTGACCAGATACACCATGACCACCGAGAGCACCCGGCTGTCGCTGGCCTTCAGCAGCCCTACCTTGACCACAGCATAGCCCATGATCAGAATGAGGAACAGCTGTGCGATCTGCTGCATCAATAACAGACTTATCTCCATTGTTTTTTCCTTTCCCCTTCCCTTTTTCAAAACCCAAAGGGAGAGCCGCCTTCCGCAAGGCAGCTCTCCCCTTTTTCTGATTTTATTTGCCGCTCGTCAGCCGCGCCACATGCAGCGCCAGATAGGCGGTTTCCTCGTTGGGCAAAAACACGCCGTACTTGCGCAGCACAAAGGTGCGTATTTTTTCCGCGCAGGTCACCGCTGCCGGATAATTCTGCTGCATCTGCTGGAATAAAAAGTCGTCCTCGCTGTCCATCAGTTTGCCGGAGAAGAACCGCTCGGCAAAATACTGCAGGTGGCTCACGAACCGCGCATAGTGGATGCTCTCGGTGCTCACCGGGCAGTGCATACTGTAGGTGACAATGTTGGACAGCTCACCGATCAGCTGCGCTGCCCGCATGGCATCGTAGCCGGCCTGCGGGTCCTGCCGGGCGTTGACGATATGGAAGGCGATGTTGCCTGCCTCTTCGTCCGGCAGCTCGATGCCAAGCTTTGCCTTTACCTTCTGCAGGCCGCGCTGGCCCACCGCGTACTCCTTGGGATAAAAATGCTTGATTTCCCAGAAGATGCGGTTGGTCACCACAAGACCCTTTTGCTGGCGCTCCACTGCAAAATGCAGGTGATCGGTCAGCAGCAGATAGATGTGCGCCGAAAGCTTGACTCCCAGCGACTGCTCTGCGTCGTCCACAATGTCCTGCGTCAGTTCCAGATAGGATGCCGGAATGCTGGAAAACAGCTCCAGCATAGGCTGTGCGTCCGGGTTGGACAATGGAAGGAACACGCGGTCTGAGGGCTGCCGTTCAATGGGCTCGCCCGCCTTGCGGCCATAGCCGATGCCCTTGCCCAGCAGGATGGATTCCTCGCCGCTGTCATCCTGCACCAGCACAACACTGCTGTTCAGCACCTTCTGAATGTGCATCGGTCCCTCCTCCTTCCGTTGAACCCTTAAGACTGCCGCTTAGTCCAGATCTTCGCCGTTGGAAGCAATGACCTTCTTGTACCAGTAGAAGCTGTCCTTACGGCTGCGGGCCAGAGTACCGTTGCCCAGATCATCCTGATCCACATAGATAAAGCCATAGCGTTTGGACATCTGGTTGGTGGATGCAGAGATCAGGTCGATGGGTGCCCATGTGGTGTAGCCCCACATCTCAACACCCTCATCGATGGCCTTGCCCATTTCGCTGATGTGCTGGCGGAAGTACTCTACACGGTAGGGGTCGTGGATGGAGCCGTCGGCCTCCACCACATCCTTGGCACCCATGCCGTTCTCCACCACCATCAGCGGCTTGCGGTAACGGTCATACAGCTCGATCAGGCTGTAGCGCAGGCCCTTGGGGTCGATCTGCCAGCCCCAGTCGGTGGAGGGCAGATACGGGTTCTTGACACCCAGCACGGTGTTGCCAGGGGTACGCTCTGCGTTCGGGTCCACAGACTCGGTCATGGTCATATAGTAGCTGCAGGAAACAAAGTCCACACAGCCTGCCTTCAGGGTGGCGGCATCCTCGGGCAGCATTTCCACATGGATGCCCTTGCGCTCGAACATCTTGAGGATCAGGCGGGGGTACTCGCCCCAGACATGCACATCGGCATAGAACAGGTTTTCCAGATTCTTTGCCTGAGTAGCCAGCTCATCATCGGGTGCGCAGGTGCGGGCATAGGTGGTGAGCTTGGTCAGCATGCAGCCCACCTTGCTGCCGGGGATGATCTCGTGGCAGTCCTTTACTACCATAGCGCTGGCCACCAGCTGGTGGTGCAGGGCCTGATAGCAGGTCTCCAGCATCTTATCCTCGGGCACGCGGCTGGGGATGATGCCGGCGGTGGTGAAGGGGTGACGGATCACGCTGTCCACCTCGTTGAAGGTGAGCCAGTACTTGACCTGATCCTTGTAGCGCTCAAAGCACGCATGGCAGAACTTTGCAAAGCAGTCGATCACGCGGCGATCCACCCAGCCATTGTACTTGGTGGCCAGTGCCAGCGGCATTTCGTAGTGGCTCAGCGTGACCAGCGGCTCGATGCCGTTCTTGTGCATCTCAGCGAACAGGTCGCTGTAGAACTGCAGGCCCTTTTCGTTCGGCTCTGCTTCCTCGCCGGTGGGGAAGATGCGGGTCCATGCAATGGAAACGCGCAGCATGGTAAAGCCCATCTCGGCAAACAGCTTCAGGTCTTCTTTGTAATGATGGTAGAAGTCGATGCCGCGGCGCTTGGGATAATAGGTATCATCCGGGTCGGCCATGGCGGCAGCAATGTGTGCGTCGTCCATGGCAACATGGGACTTGTAATCCTTCACGTCGGTGTTGGGCTTGTAGGTGGCAACATCGGCCACGCTGGGGCCTTTGCCATCCACGTTCCATGCGCCCTCTACCTGGTTCGCGGCAACAGCGCCGCCCCAGAAAAATCCTTTGGGGAAACTCATTTATTTGCCTCCAGTTTCAGCAGTGCGGCACCGGGCACCACAGCGCCCTCGGCCACAGTCTTGATGGTGAACTCATCGGCGTTGGTCACGACGATGGGGGTAGTTACATCATAACCGTCTGCTTTGATTCCGTCAAGGTCAAACTTCATCAGCAGCTGGCCCTTCTTGACAGTCTCGCCGTCTTTGACCTGCGGATCAAAGCCCTTGCCATCGCGCTTGACGGTGTCCATGCCGATGTGCATGAGCAGTTCAGCACCGGCAGCGGTCTTCATGGAAATAGCGTGCTTGGTGCCGAACACGGACTCGATCACGCCGTCAGCGGGAGCGTACAGCTCACCCTTCTCGGGCACCACAGCGATGCCGTCGCCCAGGATCTTCTGGGAGAAAACTTCATCCTTGACCTCTTCCAGAGCAATGGCCTTGCCCTGCAGGGGGCTGCTGATGGTGAAATCCGCAGCTGCTGCGTCTGCAGCAGTCTCGGGAGCGGGAGCAGCGGTCTCATCCTCTGCGGGGGTCTCGTCCTTATACAGGAAGAAGGACAGTGCGAAGGAGGCCACAACAGAGATCACCAGACCAACTGCAGCCCACAGAATGTTCTTGGAGTTATCCGGGTCAACGAACATGGCCATGCCAGCCAGACCGGGGCCCATGGCAACGAATGCCTTGACCTTCATCAGGCCAACGAACAGACCGCCGATGAAGCTGGAGATCACAACAGACATCATGACCTTCTTGTGCTGCAGGGTAACGCCGTACAGGGCAGGCTCGGTGATGCCGAACAGGCCGGAGATACCAGCGGAAATTGCGGTGGCGCGCAGGTTTTCGTCCTTAGTCTTCAGAGCAACACCCAGGCAGGCACCACCCTCGGAAATGTTGTGTGCCAGAGAAGCAGGCATGTACAGCATTTCAAAGCCGGGGTCAGAAATAGAAGCAACTGCATAGGGAACCAGAGCCTTATGCATGCCCATGGAGATCATGAACGGCAGCACGGCAGCCAGCAGAGCAACGGCCAGCCAGCCCAGCGTGTTGTACAGAGCCAGGATCACGGTGGTCAGCAGAGCACCGATGTTGTAGCCCAGAGGTCCGAGGACGACCAGTGCCACAGGGAAGCCGATGCCGAAGCACAGCATGGGCACAAAGAACACGCGGATGGCCTTGGGGCACCACTTGTTGGCCCACTTTTCAATAAAGGACATGAAAATGACGGTCAGGATGGCCGGGAATACCTGTCCGCCGTAAGCGATGTTCTGCAGCTTGATGCCGAGGAAGTAAGCACCGCCCTCGGTAGCCAGCAGAGCGGAAACGCTGGGGTGGATCATGGCAGCAGCCAGAGCCACCGACACCAGCTTGTTGCAGTTGAACTTGGTTGCAGTGGTGAAGGCGACCATGACGGGCAGGTAGTACAGAGCTGCATCTGCCACGCCGACAAGCACCTTATAGGCGATATCTCCGCTGCTCATCAGGCCCAGAGTGCTCAGCAGCACCATCAGAGCCTTCAGAACGCCTGCACCTGCAATGGCGGGGACCAGCGGCTGGAAGATGCCGACCATGTAGTCCAGAATAATGCCGCCGATCTCTTTTTTGCCCTTGGGGGCAGCGGGAGCTGCAGCCTGACCTGCATTGAAGGTGCCCAGCTTGAGCAGCTCATCGTACACTTCGATGACATCGTTGCCGATGACCACCTGACACTGCGGGCCGCTGGAAATAACGCCCATAACACCGGCAGTCTTTTTCAGGGCTGCAGCATCCACCTTGGAGGTGTCTGCCAGAGTGAAGCGCAGGCGGGTGGAGCAGTGCTCGACCTGCACAACGTTCTTCTCGCCGCCAACCAGACGCAGTACGTCGGAGGCAGTCTGCTTGTAGTTCTTCATTTTGTTCTCCTTTATCTTGTGTGTGGTGGCATTTCCCTGCCGCCCGGCCGAAGCGGACAAAAGAAAAAAGACCCAACAGAATGACCCCGTGTACAATTTCTCCCGGAATCATAGTATCTGGCTACAATTCACCCAAAAGAAAAGGTATTCGTCATTCCATCAGATCCTGCCTGCATTACCAGTAACATGTCCAACTGGATATTGTGGTATTAGTATATCAATCATCTTTTCGTTTTTCAATATGACTTTTTCACAAAATAAATCTTAAAAAATTATGAAGTTCGTATATTCATTTGTTTTTTCACATAGCTGTCGGTGTGTGCTCGTGTACTCCTTTCACCGCCTGCACTGATGCCGGCCGCACATCTTGCGCACCGCGCCGCCGCTCGTTATAATAAGTGTAATGATCTGTTTATTACTTTTTACATACAGGAGGTACAATCCATGCGCATTGCTTACGAGACGATGCTGGCCGAATTTGAGCGGGTCCTGGCCAAATACGGTTTCAGTCCAGAGCGTGCCCACGAAGCAGCCGAGATCTTTGCCCAGAACAGTCTGGCCGGCGTGTTCAGCCACGGGTTGAACCGCTTCCCCCGCGTGGTTGAATACCTGCGCAAGGGCGAGATCGATCCCGCCGCTGCGGCCGAGTGCATTGCCAGCTTTGGTGCCATGGAGTGCTGGGACGGCAAGCGCGGCTTTGGCCCGCTGAACGCCAAGCACGCCATGGACCGTGCCGTAGAGCTGGCTCATCAGTTCGGTATTGGCATGGTGGCGCTGGGCAACAACAACCACTGGATGCGCGGCGGCACCTACGGCTGGCAGGCCGCAGACGCGGGCTGCATCGGCATCTGCTGGTCCAACACCTGCCCCAACATGCCTGCATGGGGCGCAAAGGACAACCACATCGGCAACAACCCGCTCATTCTGGCCGTGCCGCGCTCGAACGGGGAGCACATCATGGTGGATTGTGCCCTGAGCCAGTTCAGCTACGGCAAGCTGGAAACGATGCGTCTGGCCGGCAAACAGCTGCCTGTGGTAGGCGGCTACGATGCAGACGGCAGCCTGACCACCGACCCCGCTGCCATTGAAGAGACCCGCCGCATGATCCCCATTGGCTACTGGAAGGGCAGCGGTCTTTCCATCCTGCTGGATATGATCGGTACTATCCTGACGGGCGCAAACTCGGTGGCAAAGATCGGCACCTTTGGCGATGAAGTGGGCCTGACCCAGATCATGATCGCCATTGATCCGGCAAAGTTCCAGTCCGCCGACCTCACCGATGCCGTCATTGATGCCATTGCCGCCGATGTGGCATCCAGTGAGCCTGCAGAGCCGGGCCGTGAGGTGCGCTGCCCCGGCATAGGCGAGCACCGCAGCCGCAAGGAGAACATGGAGCTTGGCATCCCGGTAGCCGAGGAAAAGTGGGCCGAAGTTCTGGCGATGTGATGCAATGTTAAAAGGGGTGTCTCTCCGGCAGACAGAGAGACACCCCTTTTCTTTTTATCTGTGGTTTTCCGCAAATATCCGGCCCAGCTGGGGCAGGATATCATGCGGCAGCATTCCGTACTCGCCAAGCGCAGCAGCGGCACGGTCGGCAGCGGCACCGTGCAGATACACCGCACAGGCCGCAGCTTCGTATGCAGGCAGGCCGCAGGCCAGCAGGGCCGCCGTCATACCGGCCAGTACATCTCCGCTGCCGCCCCGGGCAAGGCCGGGGTTGCCGGTAGGGTTTGTGCACACGCGGCCATCTGGTGCAGCCACCACGGTACGGCAGCCCTTGAGCACCACCACAGCGTTCCATTTTTCTGCATACTGCCGAGCGATCTCTTCCCGGTCTGCGTTGATCTCAGCCGCCGAAAGCCCGGTAAGTCGGGCCATCTCGCCGGGGTGCGGGGTCACGATCAGCTCTCCCGCCGGGTGTGGCAGCGTTTTGCCCTCGGCCAGCAGCTGCGCGGCGGCGTTCAGGCCGTCCGCATCCAGCACCGCGCTGCCTGCAAAGCCGGGCAGCAGCTTCTGCACCAGCGTGCGTGTTTCGGCCGCGCGGCCTGTGCTCTGGGCTGTACTGCCAAGGCCCGGGCCCAGCAGCAGCACCGTCGCCTTCTGGCGCTGGAGCTGTGGAATGCTCTCCGGTGAGATGCCGCCTTCGGCCCCCGCCACGCAGGGACACAGGCAGCATTCCGGCAGGCGGGCCACCGCAGCTGCCAATACCGGCTCCACGCTGGCCAGCGTTACAATGCCCGCACCGGTGCGCAGCGCACCCTCGGCAGCCAGCAGGGCCGCACCTCGGTAATATGCGCTGCCTGCCACAGCCAACACGGTGCCAAAGCTGCCCTTGTGGCTGTCGCGCGGGCGCGGCGGGATGTTGTGCCAGACAAATTCGGATGTGATCTCGGTTGACATTTTATGCTTCCCCCTGCACCAGTTTGCGGATCTGCTTTTCCACATTCTGCACTTCCTCATGGAACATGCGGGCGGAAACACGCAGCGCGCCGTGGCCCAGAATGATAATCTGCTCCATGCCGTCGGAAGTAGCCACACGCACCCGCTGCCCCTTGCCGATCTCATGAGTAACGTGCTCGATGAACATATCGGCGGTTTCGGCTTCCTTGGTGTAGACCACATGGATATTGTGGTACTGCTCAATGCTGCCGGGGCTGCCCGGCACACGATAGGCATCGAATACAAGAATAAGATTGCACTTCTGGTAGCCCTGATAGTTGCACAGAATATCCATCAGCTTGTGGCGGGCCGCTTCCAGACTGTCCTTTGCAAGGGCGTTCAGCTCATCCCACGCAAAGATAATATTGTAGCCGTCCACCAGCAGATATTCGGGCAGAATTTCCCACTGTTGGGCATCAAAATCCGGGCGTTCCCGCTTTTGCACCGGGCGGAATGCCGCCAGCGGGTCCCGTTTGATGGGGCCATAGGTGCGCTCGAAGATTTTGAGCAGCTCGGCATCCTCTTCCAGTGTTGCGCGGTAAGCCGCTGTCCGGCGCTGGGGCACGGCCTGCGTCTCCTGCTCCGGGCTTTTGCTTTTTCCCCAGCCGCTGTCCACATGCATGTGGCTGCGCACCTGATTCCAAGGCACCACAAAGCCCGCGCCATGGGCACAGAACACCGAATCTGCCGGGTTGTCAAGGTCGTGCTCCGGCTCGTAGCCCACGGCTTTAATGATCTCCGCCGCATTGTGGCAGGGCCGGTAGCCGTCCAGCGTCAGGGTCAGGTGTCCCCGGCCCCGGGTATAGCCCACCACCTCCATGGGGTAGCTGCGCATGGTGGCCACCGGTGCAAAACCGGTGAGCACAGCAGCCTCTTCCCCGCTTTCTGGCGGGTCAAAGCTGCCCTCCATGCGCTGGATATCGGTCATGGCACGGCCAAGGTTCTCCACCGGCACTTCCAGCCGAAAGGCATACCATGGCTCCAGCAGCTGGCTTTTGGCCAGCATCAGGCCCTGCCGCACCGCGCGATAGGTGGCCTGCCGAAAATCTCCGCCCTCCGTGTGTTTAAGATGGGCGCGGCCCGCAATGAGGGTGATCTTCACGTCCGTCAGCGGCGCACCGGTCAGCACGCCAAGGTGCTGCTTTTCTTCCAGATGGGTCAGCACAAGGCGCTGCCAGTTCTTGTCCAGCACTTCTTCCCGGCAGTCGGCGGCAAACTGCATCCCGCTGCCGCGGGGCAGGGGCTCCAGCTTGACATGCACCTCCGCATAGTGGCGCAGCGGCTCATAGTGGCCCACGCCCTCCATAGGCTCCGTGATGGTCTCCTTGTACAGAATGCCGCCGGGGCCGAACTCCACGTTCAGGCCAAAGCGCTCTGCCAGCAAACTGCGCAGCACTTCCAGCTGCACCTCACCCATGAGCTGCACATGGATCTCGCCCAAAGTCTCGTTCCATACCACATGGAGCTGCGGCTCCTCTTCTTCCAGCCGGTGCAGCTTGCCCAGTGCCGCGTGCACATCAGCCCCCTCCGGCAGCAGCACCTGATAGCTCAGCACCGGTTCCAGAACCGGCACATCGCTGTCGCGTTCCGCGCCAAGGCCCTCGCCCGGGCGCGCCTTAGTCAGGCCGGTGACGGCGCACACCTGCCCCGGGCCGATGGCTTCCGCCAGCGTATACTTTACGCCGGAGTACAGCCGCAGCTGGTTTGCCTTTTCCTCCCACGGCTCACCATCTGCTTCGCCGGAGAGCTGGGCCTTTACCTTCAGTTCGCCGCCAGTCACGCGCAGCCATGTCAGGCGCGTGCCCTGCTCATCCTGCGACACCTTGAACACCTTGGCACCAAAGGCATCCAGCGCGGGAGCCGGACGGGTATAGCGGTCAATCCCGTCCAGCAGAGCATCCACGCTTTCCAGTGCATCGTCTTCGGTACGCCGCAGCGCCGAACCGAACCAGCACGGGAACAAATGCCGGCGTGCAACGGCCGGGATGAGGTCCGCATCGGTCAACTGCCCGGCATCCAGCATCCGATCCATCAGGTTTTCGTCACACAGGGCCAGTGCTTCGTCCCGGTCGGCCTGCGGCACATCAAAGGCCACAAAGCCCTCGCCCAGACGGTGGTTCAGCTGGGCGAGCAGCTCTTCCCTGCTCTTGCCGGGCAGGTCCATCTTGTTCACGAACACAAAGGTGGGCACATGGTAGCGCCGCAGCAGCCGCCAGAGCGTCTCGGTGTGGCTCTGCACACCGTCGGTGCCGCTTACCACCAGCACAGCATAGTCCAGCACCTGCAGGGTGCGCTCTGTCTCGGTGGAAAAATCCACATGTCCGGGGGTGTCCAGCAATGTGATATCCGTATTGCCCGCCGTCAACAGGGCCTGCTTGGAAAAGATGGTGATGCCGCGCGCTTTTTCAAGCGTGTCGGTATCCAGAAAGGCATCCTTGTGATCCACGCGGCCCAGCTTGCGGATCGCGCCGGAGCGGTAGAGCATGGCTTCCGAAAGGGTGGTCTTGCCGGAGTCCACATGGGCAAGGATGCCCAGAACGATTTGTTTATGCGTTGTTTCCATCCGCTTCTCCTACAATCAAAAATTCATTTTTATTGTAGCACGGATGGGGAAAAAAGAAAAGTTTTTGATTTAGAATGGGGTCGAAACCCAAAAACGCAATTTGTCTTATCGGCTTTTCACGTGAAAAAACAGCTCTGGAAAATCCGCAGATTTTCCAGAGCTGTAAATATAAGAATAACAATTCCGCTATTCATAGCCAAAGCGAACGCGTCGGCTATTTTAATGGTCAGTTACTCCACAATGATGCTCTTGCCGGTCATTTCAGCAGGCACGGGCAGACCGATATACGGCAGCATGGTGGGAGCGATATCGGCAAGGCAGCCGCCCTCACGCAGCTTCACATCGCCGCAGCCAACAGCCACAAAGGGCACCACGTTGGTGGTGTGTGCGGTGAAGGGGGTGCCGTCCGGGTTCATCATCTTCTCGGCGTTGCCGTGGTCGGCGGTGATGAAGGCGCAGCCGCCGGCCTTCAGCACAGCAGTGACCACCTGATCCACAGCAGTGTCAACGGCTTCCACGGCCTTGACCGCAGCATCGAACACGCCGGTGTGGCCGACCATATCGCAGTTTGCGAAGTTCAGGATCACCACATCGTACTTGCCGCTCTCGATGCGTTTGACGCACTCGGCAGCTACCTCGGGGGCGCTCATCTCGGGCTTCAGGTCATAGGTGGCGACCTTCGGGCTGGGGATCACGCAGCGGTCCTCGCCCTCGTAGGGAGCCTCCACGCCGCCGTTGAAGAAGAAGGTGACATGAGCGTACTTCTCGGTCTCGGCAATGCGCAGCTGAGTCTTGCCATTCTCGGACAGGTACTGGCCCAGAACGTTCTTCAGCTCCACAGGCGGATAGGCGACCTCGCAGTTGGGCATGGTGGCATCGTATTCGGCCATGCAGACATAGTTCACCTGCTTGCGGCCGCCGCGGCGCTCAAAGCCGGTGAAAGCATCGTCGCAGAAGATGCGGGTCATCTGGCGGGCACGATCGGGACGGAAGTTCATGAAGATCACAGTGTCGCCGTCCTGCACGCGGCCACCCTCACAGGTGACGCAGGGCAGAACGAACTCGTCGGTCTTGTCTGCTGCATAGGATGCCTCGATGGCCTCGGCAGCGTTGGCGGCATGATTGCCCTCGCCGTAGACAAAGGCAGCATATGCCTTTTCTTCACGATCCCAGTTGTTATCGCGATCCATGGCGTAGTAACGGCCGGAGACGCTGGCGATCTTGCCGATGCCCAACTCGTCCAGCTTGGCCTGCAGGTCGGCCAGGAAGCCCTTGCCGGAGTGCGGGTCGGTATCACGGCCATCGGTGATGCAGTGCAGGTAAACGTTCTTTGCACCCAGATGTTTTGCCATTTCCAGCACGCCGAACCAGTGGTCTGCGTGGCTGTGCACACCGCCGGTGCCCACCAGACCCATCAGATGGATGGCCTTGCCGGCATCGATGGCAGCCTTCATGTTCTTGACCAGAACCGGGTTCTGGAGCATCTCGCCGTCCTTGATGGACTTGGTAATGAGGGTGAGCTGCTGGTACACGATGCGGCCAGCGCCCATGTTGGTGTGGCCAACCTCAGAGTTGCCCATCTGGCCCTCGGGCAGACCGACGGCCATACCGGAAGCGTTGATGGTGGTCATGGGATATTTTGCCATCAGAGCATCGAGGTGGGGTTTCTTTGCGGCGACCACGGCGTTGCCGAAGGTCTCCTCCGGCACCCAGCCGAAGCCATCCATGATGCACAGAAGAACAGGTTTCTTTGCCATAAAATTGAATCTCCTTTGAATTTAACAAATCAGCGCCCGGCACAGCGCTGGAAATGCGGCGCAACCGGGCGCTGAAACAGCTGATTTAAACCGTCGATCAGCCCTTGGTGGCTGCGTTGACGATCACTGCAAAGTCGGGAGCCTTCAGGGATGCGCCGCCGATCAGGCCGCCGTCCACATCCTTTTTGCTCAGCAGCTCCTCGCAGTTCTTGGCGTTCATACTGCCGCCGTACTGGACAGTGGTAGCCTCGGCAACTGCCTCGCCGTACACCTCGCCGATCACCTTGCGGATCTGGCCGCAGACTTCCTCAGCCTGATCGGCGGTAGCGGTCTTGCCGGTGCCGATGGCCCAGATGGGCTCGTAAGCGATCACGACATTTGCCATCTGCTCAGCGGTCACATCACGCAGAGCGATCTTGGTCTGCATACGCACCAGCTCTTCGGTCACGCCCTCTTCGCGCTGCTGCAGGCTCTCGCCCACGCAGATGATGACCTTCAGACCTGCGTTCAGAGCAGCCAGAGCGCGCTTGTTCACGGTCTGGTCGGTCTCGGCGAAGTACTGGCGGCGCTCAGAGTGGCCCACAATGACGTACTCCACGCCCAGATCTACCAGCATGTCAGCGCTGATCTCGCCGGTGAAAGCGCCGGACTTCTCGAAGTGAACATTCTCAGCACCCACATGGATGTTGGTGCCCTTGGTCTTTTCCACAGCGGTGACCAGATCGGTATACGGGGTGCAGATGACCACTTCGCAGCCTGCGTCCTGAACAGCGGGAACCAGCTCGTCCACCAGAACAGCAGCCTCGGAGGCAGTCTTGTTCATCTTCCAGTTGCCTGCAATGATAGCCTTACGCTTTGCCTTATCCATGATACTCTATCTCCTTTATTTACCTTCTATCGTGCAGAAAGCTCTGCACAAACAAAAAGATGCGGCGGCGCTAAAGCCGCCGCACCCATTATGATGCCGGGATCAGATTATGCGTTCTGAATGACTGCGATGCCGGGCAGCTCCTTGCCCTCCAGATACTCCAGAGAAGCGCCGCCGCCGGTGGAGATGTGGGTCATCTTGTCGCCCAGACCCATCTGCTGCACAGCTGCTGCGCTGTCGCCGCCGCCGATCACGGTGGTAGCATCGCTCTCAGCCATAGCCTTGGCAACTGCCAGAGTGCCAGCTGCCAGAGTGGGGTTCTCGAACACGCCCATGGGGCCGTTCCACACAACGGTCTTGGATGCCTTGACAGCATCGGCAAACAGCTTCATGCTCTCGGGGCCGATGTCGCAGCCTTCCATGTCAGCCGGGATCGCGGTGACAGGAACAACCGTGGTCTCAACAGGAGCGTCGATGGGATCGGGGAAGTCCTTGATGCAGTCAGCATCAACGGGCAGCAGCAGCTTCACGCCCTTCTCCTGAGCCTTGGCCATCATCTCCTTGCAGTAATCCAGCTTGGAATCGTCGCACAGGCTCTTGCCGACCTCGTAGCCCTGAGCCTTGACGAAGGTGTAAGCCATGCCGCCGCCGATGATCAGGGTATCGACCTTCTCCAGCAGGTTGGAGATAACATTCAGCTTGTCTGCGACCTTTGCGCCGCCCAGAATAGCGGTGAAGGGACGAACGGGATCGTTCACAGCGTTGCCCAGATACTTGATCTCCTTCTCCATCAGGTAGCCGACAGCGGTATCCTTGATGAAGTCGGTGACACCTGCAGTGGAGCAGTGTGCACGGTGGCAGCTGCCGAATGCATCGTCAACATATGCATCAGCCAGAGAAGCCAGCTCTTCGCTGAACTCAGGCATGTTCTTGGTCTCTTCCTTGCGGAAGCGGGTGTTCTGCAGCAGAACGACATCGCCGTTGTTCATGGCAGCAACAGCAGCCTTTGCGTTCTCGCCCACAACGTTGTCGTCGTCAGCAAACACAACGGTCTTGCCCAGCTTTGCGCTCAGAGCCACAGCAACGGGTGCCAGGCTGAACTTTGCCTCGGGGCCGTTCTTGGGTTTGCCCAGGTGGCTGCACAGGATGACCTTTGCGCCATCGTTGACCAGCTTCTGGATGGTGGGCAGAGCCGCATTGATGCGGTTCTCGTTGGTGATGACACCGTCCTTCATCGGGACGTTGAAATCGCAACGGACAAGCACCTTCTTGCCGCAGTAGTTCTGATCGTCGATCGTCTTCTTACCTAAACCCATGGTAATAAACTCCTCTCAAGTTTTAATTTCTGAACTAGAGTTTCGCTCGCATTCGGGGGATTCTTCCCCGTTACTCTACTATTATAAACAAAAACCGTGCACATTGCAAGGTTGCAAGATAGATAATAGTTTAACAAACATTTGCCGCTGAAGCACGGAAATGTGTGTATTTTGACCGAAAGCCGCAGCCTTACCGTGTTTTCCGGCAGAACATTCCGCAAATGCGGTCATACATTCCCCATATGAACTTCTGGTTCCGCTGATCCCGCTCAAAAATTGCTTCCACACCAGCATAGCCGCTCGCCTTATACTTCCTGAAAATTTTATTTCTCAGTCTGGTATGCTTCGTTGGCCGGTTCAGCTGCGTATTCTCCTGAGCAATGTTAGAAAATTCGACCGGATAGCTTTCTATCTACGCACCGTATTTCTCGACAAGGTGTTGTCCGCATTCCGTGTTTATCAGCAGGCAGGAAACGCCTTCTTTGCTATTGATCGTTCCTCCCTGTTCCACCAGAAGCTGCGGATCATATTTCTGAACGCCCCAATAATCTCCAACGGTAATGTCGCCCACACGCTGTCTTTGTGCGTAAGGGCATTGGTAGCAGCAGTCTCGCGAGATCTCGCCATCAAAGAAATGCAGATCAGGAGTACTTTTATAGTGACACGAACGGATGCACAGTCCGCATTCTATGCAGTTTTTGCCATCCACCATCGGATAAATAAAGCCATACTCATCCTCCTGCATCGTAATGGCGCTTTTGGGACATACGCTGGAACAAGCACCGCATCCGCAGCATTCCTCTTTACTATTATATAAGGTATTCATGCTTTTTTACCGTAACCCTTCACATATTTTAAGCGGATCAAATCGATCCCGCGTTTTTATCGGGCTTTTCTTCTTATTTATCCAGCAGTGCTTCTTTCAGATATCTCTTAGAGCTTTCACTGAAATCCTTCAATTTGATTTTCACATTCTCATAATCGATATCTTCATCCATTTCAACTGATTCCGACCACATTCTTTTGCTCAGGCCAATATTTTCCAGCAGTTCCCGCATTCTCGAGGAACTATTTCTGGTTGGAAACGTACAGAATTTCTTCTCAAAAATCACAGAAAACACGGTTGCATGAAAGGAATTTGTCACAATATATGCTGCATGATTGATCAAAGCCAAAAACCGATTTGGAGTTACGCCATAGGCATAGATTTCCTTTTTAAATATGTTGATTTCTTCTCGTAAATGTATACGATCTGCAGACCCTTTTCTTCTGCCAAAGCCTTACACCACTTTGCCATCTTAAAGTCATCGTCTTCCAACTGATAGAAAAAGATATAATTCTCGGGAATATTTTCAGGCATATCCTCGATTTTTCTATAATTGGACACTTCCAGCAGCAGGGTTGGGTCTACAACGCTTCTTACGGCCTTATCCGTGTACACGCTCACACCACTTATTGTGCTTGCTTCTCTTACTTTTCTTCAAATACTCCTCCAGCATTTCCTTCAATTTTTCTATAATGCTACCATCCTTCCCAACTGAAATTCACATTCTGCTCCTCGGTTAGGATGGATATTAGCATCAGGTTTTGCACATAGCAACTTATATTTTGATTAGTTGCAGCTAACTTGCACTTCTAAAAATAACCGTGTGAACTTCTGAAGTTCAGGTTGGTTCACACGGCCATTCTTTACCGTAATTTCCAAATAAAATCAGAATGACTATTTTTTCTATCCATGAAATATTTCTGAACGCCTTTGCTTAGAACAATGATTTCGTCCGCATATTTCGCAGCATTTTTTTCGCCTTGGTGGATAAACTTAGAACCAAGTCCTGATTGCCATTTCTCGCGGGCCCAGTCCAAACCGGCCGATGTCAAGTCTTGGACAACATTTTTTACAAATAAATTTGAAAAAACGCCAAAAAAATAAGCCCTACAAGGCTTTCAGTCGGTATCGAACCGCTCTGAGCCTTGTAGGGCTTAACTGTTACTCTATATGATTTTATCTTAGACTGCCTGCAGCGGAGTGTTTTCCATCACTTTCTTAAACTGCTCCACTGTCATTTTTGCCTTTTCAGCAGCGCGCTCTATTTTTAAATCACCGTCTCGAACAAGCTGCACCAGCATCCGCATCTCACCAATGTTGATGCCTTCTTCTCTACCTTCAGCCTTTACGCCCTGACTAAGGTTGCACATAACAAGCACCTCCCTTTCCAGTTCTTCGTTCATTGCAACGCCAAATTCTTCTTCAAGAATTTTCTTTTTCTCAGTAGCTGCTCTGGAAGAAGAGAGCAACACATCCATAAATTTCACAATACCTGTATAGTTTTCCGTACCAGGTTCTCCAAGACAAATCGTTACAACACTCATCAAATCGTAGTTTTCCGATTTTTCAACAGCGTTTCCAATCAACTGCTCTGGTCGGATAGAATAACGAATCAGAGTGTTTTGGAACTCCTTGGTTGGGTGTGTACAAACCCAGATAGAGTACACTTTTCGGATTTTCCCATACTCCGAGTTCGTGAATATCGGACCATGCTGTGCGGAGATCATCCTGCTGCAATAATAGATTGCTCGCTTTGTCAACGGGTATCCCGGATTAAAAGCCGTCTGCGCCTCCACATTAATAATAAGACGTATCACATCTTTCTGTGCAGTAGAACCCTCTGATGCTGGTGCGATTGCATCGAACCGAACATCATAATTGATGGTTCCCTCCGTCAGCGTAGAATCCTCATTATTGCTTCCGGTAATTACGCCAGCCGTTTTCTTTGGTCTGTTTGTATCATCAACATGAACGCCAACCGTGCCCACTTCCGGCGTTCCTTCGATATACTTCTCTGCAATTTCGTCTACGGAACAGGCACTGTACTCATTCACACAGTTCTTCATAATCTGTGCCAGAATCTGTTTGTTGGCAAGCAGCTTCTTGGCAGCCTTATCATAACTCGAATCGTATTCCGTCTGCGTTATCGCATGAGCAAGCTGATTTTCCATCGGCATTCACTTCCTTACAGCAGGTTCAACGGGAGCGTATACTACCCCTATTGTGCTTTCATCTTACCATAAAACACTTTGCATATCAAGCTGGCAGATGTAAACTTTTCATCATAGATTTGTCCATATTGCCCACTCTGGTTTAAATTCAAGTCAGCATAATTCAGCATAATATTTCAATAGAGCAACACCTATATTCAAGATCCTTCCCGCCTTGACTAACATTCCCGTTCATCGTTTTCAAGTGAAATGATAACTGCGTTTTTCTCAGCTTCATATCTTCCTTGCTTGTTCTTTTGCAATATGCTCCATACTTCGCAGCAAACCACTGGATGCGTTCCTTATCTTCCAGAGCTTTCTGCATCTTTTCCGGGAGAGTCAGAAGTTCAGAAATATAGTAGCTGTACTGCTCCTCCGTGATTTTTCCTCTCACCTTTGCGAACTGAACAGCCAAGGAGTATATGGCCGCAAGCTGTGCGCTATATGCCTTGGTCGTTGCAACAGAGATTTCCGGGCCTGCAAGCGTATAGAACACCTTGTCCGCTTCACGCGCAATGCTGCTGCCTACTACATTGACAACCGCCATCGTGGTGATGCCCTTTTCTTTTGCCAAACGCAGTGCTGCCAGTGTATCCGCAGTCTCACCAGACTGGCTGACAACGATCACCAGTGCCTTCCGATTGAGCGGCATCTTACGATAGCGGAACTCGGATGCAAGTTCCACACGCACCGGAATATCTGCCATATCTTCTAGCACATACTGAGCAGCCATGCCCACATGCCATGCAGAGCCACAGGCTACAATATAAATCTGCTCGAAGTTCTTGATTTCATCCTCAGTGATCTCCACGCCGGACAGGTCGATAGCGCCGTTCTTGATTACGGAATTAAGAGTATCCTGGACGGCTTTCGGCTGCTCATGGATCTCTTTCATCATGAAATGCTCAAAACCGCCCTTTTCGGCTGCTTCTGCATCCCATTTGATTTCGGTGGTCTGCTTCTCAATTTCATCACCGTTCAGGTCATAGAAATGCGCCTCACCCGGCGTCAACTTTGCAAACTCAAGGTTGCCGATGTAATACACATTGCGCGTGTATTTCAGGATTGCCGGAACATCGGATGCCACATAGGTTTCGCCATCCGCAATGCCGATAATCATCGGGCTATCCTTGCGAGCCACCCAGATCTCGCCCGGATAATCACGGAACATCAGCTCAAGTGCATAGGAACCGCGCACACGAACCATTGTCTTGGCAATGGCATCGATAGGGCCGAGGTTGTACTTCTTATAATAGTAGTCCACCAACTTGATGACCACTTCGGTATCCGTCTGGCTGTAGAACGTATAGCCATAGTTCATCCAGCATTGCTCCCTGCACAAACCCAGTAAAGAGAATTCGATCGTCACCCTTCGCCAGGTCTTTCAATTCCTTCATAAAGGAATCCGTATCGCTGGAGCCGCCTGCAATGACCAATTTTTTATCTGTCTTGACATTCTTGAATGCCTCAACCAAATATCGAATGCCCTTTTCTGGCACCAGACGACCGAGGAACAATATGTAGGAATCCTTTTCCAGTCCAAAATTATCTCTGATCAGCTTCGCTTTCCGAACCTCTGGTCGATTTACACCATTAGGGATAAAATGCGTCTCTCTCCCGTAAGTATCCATGAAATATTTCTGAACGCCTTTGCTTAGAACAATGATTTCGTCCGCATATTTCGCAGCATTTTTTTCGCCTTGGTGGATAAACTTAGAACCAAGTCCTGATTGCCATTTCTCGCGGGCCCAGTCCAAACCATGGACGGTAACTACAACTCTTTTTCCAAACATCTTCGGCAGCCATGCAAAGAACGCCGGTCCTTCGGCGTGGATGTGCACCACATCGTATTTTCCAAATGCACTATAAAGTGCCGCAAATGCGGAGGAGCTGACTGCAGCAAGTCCCCCTGATGTCAAGATAGGGACAAAAAAATTCTCAAAAAAAGCAAAAAAATAAGCCCCACAAGGCTTTTCTGACAATTCTTTGAATCATCAGGGCCTTGTAGGGCTATCCGTTATCTTATGCTATTTTATTTTCACACTGCCTGTAATGGGGTGTTCTCCATTGTTTCCTTAAACTGCTCAACTGTCATCTTTGCTTTTGCCGCAGCACGCTCCAGCGGTAAATCACCCTCTCGAACAAGCTGAACCAGCATCCGAATCTCGCCAATTCCGATACCTTCGATTCTGCCTTCCTGACGGCCTTCTTCACGGCCTTCGGCTCTTACGCCTTGACTAAGATTGCACACTTCAAGCACCTCTCTTTCCAGTTCTTCGCTCATTGCAACGCCAAACTCTTCTTCCAGAATCTTCTTTTTCTCCGAACCTGATCTTGTGGAAGATAACAGCACTTCCATAAATTTCAGGATTCCCTTATGATTCTCCGTCCCTGGCTTGCCTAAACAAATCATTACGACACTCATCAAATCGTAGTTTTCGGTTTCTTCCTGCGCTTCTCCAATCAACTGTTCGGGTTTGATGGAGTACCGGGTAAGCGTATTTTCAAAACCATCTGACGGCTGAGTACAAATCCAGATGGAGTAGACCTTACGAATCTTCCCATATTCAGATTTTGTAAAAATCGGACCGTGCTGTGCAGAAATCATTCTGCTACAATAATAGATTGCCCGTTTCGTCAATGGGTATCCCGGCTTGAATTTTGTCTGTGCTTCCACATTGATAATCAGACGAATGACTTCTTCCTGTTCTGCACTGTCCGCAGATTTCGGTGCGATTGCATCAAAGCGAACATCGTAGAACAATGTTCCCTCGGTCAGCGTAGAGTCCTCGTTGTTACTACCCTTGATTACATCTGTTGACTTTTTGGGTCTGTTCGTATCATCGACATGAACACCAACAGAGCCAACCTCCGGGGTTCCCTCGATGTATTTCTCAACAATATCATCTACGGTGCAATCGCTGTATTCATTCACACAGCCTTTCATGATCTGTGCCAGAATCTGTTTGTTTGCCAACAGCTTTTTCGCTGTTCTGTCATACCTCGAATCATACTCTGTCTGATCTATCGTGTGGGCAAGCTGATTTTCCACCGTGCCTTGTTTTTCCATCGGCATTCACTTCCTCGCAGTAGATTCAACAAGAGCGTAAACTCTCCTATCGTACTTCCATCTTACCATAATTCACCGCCCATATCAAGCAACCAACTGTAAACTTTCCTTGCACGGAGTTGTCCATATTATTGCATTCTTCGCCACTGTTATATCATAGGCAACTAATTATTTCAGAACCCACTAATGTGAGATTCACATTTCAGTCAGTACTCTCCCGTTTTCTATCTGCATCGCATCCGTTATCTTAAACGAAACAAGTCGCTGCTGTGGAAAAGCTCTTCCGATCAGCCGATAGGACATTTTCTTGTCCCACCCAGAATCCCCGTAAATCATGCGAACCAATGCCATACACTTGATTTCGCCGCTATTAGATTCGTCTGGTTTTCCCACACGATGCGCTCCTGATTCTTCTGCTCCACACGCCTGTACAGCTATCTGTTTCATTTTACGATTATACAGAAACCGATAGTGTGACGGCCATTCTAACGCTTCCAGCGTTTTTCTGAAGACCGTGATTCGTCCCTCTTCCTCGCAGAAACTCATGCCAAGTCCTGCCTGTTGCTCCGTTTTCTGTTCTGTTTTTTGCATATTGCTCACCTCCCACAAATGGACAGACCCTCCCCTTGTACAACCTGTCAATTAGTCCTTTCCAGCTTCAGGAGCAATCTTTCCTGTCAGAATCCCCATTGACACATACCCATCCATTTGCTTGACTTCAGATTCTTTCCGGTGTTCTTCCACAGGCACACCAAAAGTTCCCACAATATCATCCAGGTAAAATCCCTTTCGGCTGTTCACAGGTTTTGTTGACGCAGCATTATCCTGCGAATCGACTGCGTTCTTTTTTCTCTGTCCTTCATGAAAAATTTCTGGCACAAGCAGATCAAAAACATACAGAGTTTCACCCTCAAAGGTAATCCTGTACCCCAGCATTTTATATCGGCACTCGCTGTCCCATCCCATTTTCTGATAAACTAAAGTCGCAAATGGCTTGCAGGACATCTTCCGGCTTTTGCGCTTATCCGGTTTTGCCACGCACCAACGCAGAGCGTCCTTGTCATTTTCATCACACCCACGAACAACGATACGCTTCAAATCATTGTTGAACATGACATGAACGTAGACCACATCCTCCAGCCCTGTGATACAGGCTGTATTGAATGTGATACTATCTTTACGAATCACGATTGCCGGGTCACGCAGATGGGCAAACAATTCCTTTCGCACGACCTGGTAGCCATCATACGAAAAGGCACTTTCCAGTTCTTCCGCCCGTGCGTCTCTATCATCCTGCACAATCTGCTTCTCTGGCGGCATGATTGTTGTGTTTTCTTCATTCATCTATAATCAGTCCATACTCCATCAAAAGAGTTGCAATCTCCGTAAGCGAATATCCATTCAGGTACAGGTAGTAAATCACCTTTACCGTCTGTGCTTCCTCCGGGTTAATTACAAGGTTGCCTTCCTCGTCTTTATCGTATCCAAGCAATGCAGGGGTCAGGAACAGGCCACGGCTGAACCGCCGATCAATCGACCAGTTCATAATGATAGATTTGGAATGCGATTCTTCCTCTGCCACAGATGCCAGAATCGTCAGAATCATGCGTCCATTGCTGTCCAGCGTATAGATATTATCTGCTTCAAATTTCACACCCACAGGCGGATTCAGATTTTTCAGAAGTTCAATCACAGAAAGGCAGTCAACGATATTTCGAGCAAAACGGGCAATGGATTTTGTAAGAACAAGGTCAATCTTGCCTGCCTTGCAGTCCTCAATCAACTGCTGCATCCCTTTTCGGTGTTCCAGAGATGTGCCGCTGATGCCCTCATCCGCATAGATTCCAACAAATACCCATCCCGGCTGTGCCTGAATATAATCCGTATAATAGTTTTTCTGAAGTTCATATCCAGAGGCTCTTTATTGTTTCCCCAGAATTTTCTGCAAATAGCCCACACTCTTTGCTCATCATCATTCTGTGTTAAAGTACAGATTGCATTATACCGCTCCCTATTGGAACTGCTCTTAAGTCGCTTCAGTATATTGCGGAATCGTTCTTTGTAATCCATTCTGACTCCTCCCGACTATTTCTTTTCTCACACTTGGCCAGCCATAAGACCGTTGCCTGCTGCTCACCACGAAGAGGTGTGTGATTATTACGAGCAGCGTAGGGAGCATCCGCTCCCAGTATATCACAATTTCATCCCATTTTACAGACGCTTTCTTGCCTTCATCACCGCGCAATACATCAATCCACCGAGCAATCCGCCGACTGTATTATAGAAAATGTCCGATAGTTGGAACGTACCCAGGCGAAACAATAATTGCAACATCTCAATACTTTATCATTCACATCATCCAAGCACTTGTCGTAGCGGTTTGCGATGATAGCGTGGCTCATTTCCTTGAACTTATCCAGATCGTTGACAACCAGACTGCCAAAGAAGGTATCGCCATCTTTCAAGGTCGGCTCATAGATGATCACAGTTGCACCCTTTGCCTTGATGCGCTTCATGACACCCTGAATGGAACTCTGACGGAAGTTATCGCTGTTGCTCTTCATGGTCAAACGGTACACGCCGATGGTCACAGGCTTCTCCTGCTTCTCATCGTATTCATTGTCTTCGTCATAGCCGTAGTAGCCAGCCAGTTTCAGGACGCGATCAGCAATGAAGTCCTTTCGGGTTCTATTACTCTCAACAATAGCTTCAATCAGGTTCTCCGGCACATCTGCATAGTTAGCCAGCAGCTGCTTGGTATCCTTCGGCAGGCAGTAGCCGCCGGCCGATGTCAAGTCTTGGACAACATTTTTTACAAATAAATTTGAAAAAAAGCAAAAAAATAAGCCCTACAAGGCTTTCAGTCGGTATCGAACCGCTCTGAGCCTTGTAGGGCTTAACTGTTACTCTATATGATTTTATCTTAGACTGCCTGCAGCGGAGTGTTTTCCATCACTTTCTTAAACTGCTCCACTGTCATTTTTGCCTTTTCAGCAGCGCGCTCTATTTTTAAATCACCGTCTCGAACAAGCTGCACCAACATCCGCATCTCACCAATGTTGATGCCTTCGGCCTTTACGCCCTGACTAAGGTTGCACATAACAAGCACCTCCCTTTCCAGTTCTTCGTTCATTGCAACGCCAAATTCTTCTTCAAGAATTTTCTTTTTCTCAGTAGCTGCTCTGGAAGAAGAGAGCAACACATCCATAAATTTCACAATACCTGTATAGTTTTCCGTACCAGGTTCTCCAAGACAAATCGTTACAACACTCATCAAATCGTAGTTTTCCGATTTTTCAACAGCGTTTCCAATCAACTGCTCTGGTCGGATAGAATAACGAATCAGAGTGTTTTGGAACTCCTTGGTTGGGTGTGTACAAACCCAGATAGAGTACACTTTTCGGATTTTCCCATACTCCGAGTTCGTGAATATCGGACCATGCTGTGCGGAGATCATCCTGCTGCAATAATAGATTGCTCGCTTTGTCAACGGGTATCCCGGATTAAAAGCCGTCTGCGCCTCCACATTAATAATAAGACGTATCACATCTTTCTGTGCAGTAGAACCCTCTGATGCTGGTGCGATTGCATCGAACCGAACATCATAATTGATGGTTCCCTCCGTCAGCGTAGAATCCTCATTATTGCTTCCGGTAATTACGCCAGCCGTTTTCTTTGGTCTGTTTGTATCATCAACATGAACGCCAACCGTGCCCACTTCCGGCGTTCCTTCGATATACTTCTCTGCAATTTCGTCTACGGAACAGGCACTGTACTCATTCACACAGTTCTTCATAATCTGTGCCAGAATCTGTTTGTTGGCAAGCAGCTTCTTGGCAGCCTTATCATAACTCGAATCGTATTCCGTCTGCGTTATCGCATGAGCAAGCTGATTTTCCATCGGCATTCACTTCCTTACAGCAGGTTCAACGGGAGCGTATACTACCCCTATTGTGCTTTCATCTTACCATAAAACACTTTGCATATCAAGCTGGCAGATGTAAACTTTTCAGCATAGATTTGTCCATATTGCCCACTCTGGTTTAAATTCAAGTCAGCATAATATTTCAATAGAGCAACACCTATATTCAAGATTCTTCCCGCCTTGACTACCATTCCCGTTCATCTTTTTCAAGTGAAATGATAACTGCGTTTTTCTCAGCTTCATATCTCCCCTTAAACTGATGATCCTTTCCTGCGGCTAGTCCATTTGCCTCCAGTAGCGCCTGAATGAACTGTATTCCGTTAATCATCATCCGGCACTGCCCATCGGTCAACAGCCTGTCTGGAACCTTAAATGACATGGGATGTTCAGCGGTGCACGGAGTAATCGCAATAGACTTCCGATCTTTCCTCTGCAAAACACAAATATAGGTCGGACTCCCAAGGACACGAATAACATCCTTTCCCACATTCATTCTTCGGCTTTCTGCCGGAATTGTCACCAGCAGATTCATAATTCGTCCAGAACTCATGTCAGCATTCCTTTCTCAACAACCTCACTGCCCGGTCGTTGTACATTTTCAGGCTGTTCCGACAAATCTGGCAAAGGTATATTTTCAGATTCTTCACATTGCGGTATCGGTACTGAAATAGTATCTGTTTTCTGTTCAGGCTCATCCAATACAGCAGAGCCCTGATACCCAATAAAATCCTCGAACAGATTCATCTGATGGCCTGCAATGTAATCAGTATAAGATTTCCCGATCCGATCCTTATAGACATCCGGGAAGAACTTTATCTGTTTTTTCTTCATCTCGCCAGTAAGCGGGTCCGTATATTCCTGTGGCTTCGGTGTGAACATGATTGCTTCTTCCAAATCGAACAACATACAAAGGCCTTGATCTGAATTAGCCACCCGTCCAAGTATCTTATAGCGGCATTCACGGTTCCAACTCATGATTTTGAAGATATTTTCCACAAATTCCAAAGAGGTAATATCCTTATTCACCCAGTTTTCGTCCTTCTGTCTTGCCCATTCAACAGATGCACTGTCCTCTTCCGGGCACATAATCAACGCAAGCCGCTTCTTATTGGGGTGCAAAATCGGAAGGACATACTTGATTCCTTCAAAAAGCCGAATGCACGCCATATTAAATTTCATAACACCATATTTTATGCTCACTGCAGGTTTATTCAGCATGGAAAACTGGGTGCGCGGCGGAAGTTCATAGCCATCGAACTTTTCGTACTCCAGTTCTCTTTTATGTTCTTTCCGTATCTGTGCAAGTTCACGAATCAAGGAGATTTCCCGAACGCTCAGTTCCTGCGCCCTGCTTTTTTCTTCCATTCTATAAGTTCCTCCTACATCGACATCAAAAGATCATCCAGTTCACGTTGAACTTCATTTCTGCTTGGAATTGCACCAATCATGGGATTTTCTACGACTTGGCCAGATTCCATCACATCACTAACTGTAATGCTCTGAACCCATTTACTCCGATATAACCGGCATTTCAGATTCATCGAACAATTTTCTTGTTCATACTGATTTTTCCCAGTCAAAATCCGGGACTCATCTAATTCAAAAATCAGAAATTTTGCATTTCCCTGACCCCGGCAGATACCACGGCACTG
>ENA-UOOA01001406-UOOA01001406.1-human-gut-metagenome-genome-assembly--contig:-P61old-NODE-1406-length-39181-cov-71.657875_pt1 | contig 39181 bp, 22 predicted proteins | sample MGYA00242467_ERZ724014 | MGnify/ENA metagenome assembly ERZ724014 | reverse complement strand
TATGAAACAACTTTTAAAGGATATCATAATTGACCAAAAGTCTTTCTTGCCAAGCGATTGTATAATTCAGGAAAAAAGTTTTTATAGCAGGTTCCAATGCCCGTATGCTAAGTAAGGAGCAGGGAACCTACCTGACCAGAATGCTATATTGCGATCGAGCTCTATCCTTTTTCATTTTCTGACTTCTTAAATTTTCGTGAACAGCAACATTTATTGGGTGATATATCCGGCACAATTGCGCGTGGAGAAATACAATCGGCTTTTAACGATTATTTAAAACAGGGTGGATTTCCTATTTATTTAAGGTCTGAAGATGGTATTGTTCTGAAAACATTGTATGATAACATTCTGTATAAGGACGTTATGGTTCGCAACCAGTTTGTAAATGAGCGTGAAATAAAAGAGTTGGTCTATTATACCGTCAGCAATATAGGTAAACTATTAACTTATACTTCATTGGCAAAAGTGATTGGAGTGAAAAAATCCCACGACAGTAAAGAAACTATTTGAAGTATATTGAAAATACATATTTGCTCTTCTCTTTATCTAAACTCGATTATTCTGTTAGGGCACAGCTCCATAATCCCCAAAAAGTTTATGCAATAGACAATGCCTTAGTGCCCCGTTTGGGCTTCCATTTTTCAGGTGAAGAAGGGCGCTTGTTGGAAAATATGGTTTACATAGAATTACGTCGCCGAGGTGGAGAAATTTTTTATCATAATTCAGGGAATGCCGAGTGCGATTTTGTAGTTCGTGATGGTTTTCGTGTCGTGCAGGCAATTCAGGCTTGTTACTTATTGGGTAGTTCCGATACCCGTGAGAGGGAAATCCGCGGCATTCAGGATGCTATGGATACATACCAGCTTTTGGAAGGAACAATAATCACCAATAGCCATGAAGAAGAGATGAAGTACGGAGATAAAATGATACATGTTCTGTTGGCATGGAAATGGTTACATCTTTAATATAGGGTGTATCTCTTTGTGTAAGAGAGATTGTTTTTTTGTTGTGATAATTAATAATATTTATAAATAGCTATAATATGCAAACTTTGTAAATACGGTAAAAGTTTCAATTACAATTGATGTTTTATCGTATTTAGTTTTCTGACATCCTCTGATTTTGATCACTTTTCTATTGCTTATCCTCCGATTTTGTGTAATTTATCCCAAAATCATCCTCCGAATATATTTTTATGCTATCTTTGTATTTAGTTTGAAAACCTTCTGTAAGGTCAGCAAAGTATGTTACAATGAAATGGACTAAAGAATAATCAGTATGATACAAAGAGAAATATTAGCAAAACTGCAGGAATGGAAAGACAGTGAGTATCGTAAGCCGCTTATCCTTCGGGGGGCACGTCAAGTGGGAAAAACGACTGTGGTCAATGAATTAGGTAGAAGTTTTGATAATTATCTCTATTTCAATCTGGAAGATGAGAATACCCGCAATGTGTTCGAGTTTAATATGCCCTTAACAGATAAAATCAGAATGCTATTTGCTACAAGACAGCAGGTCAGACGGGATGGAAGTACCCTTCTATTCATAGATGAAATACAAAATTCACCTAAGACTATTTCCTTATTGAGGTACTTTTATGAAGAACATCCGGAACTACACGTTATAGCCGCAGGTTCCCTGCTTGAAACTGCTGTGGATATGAAATCGTCATTTCCTGTTGGGCGTGTGGAATACATGGCATTGCGCCCATGTTCATTCCGTGAGTTCATCTCAGCTGTAGGTAAATCTCATTTATTTCAGATTATGGAACATCCGGAATTTACCGTAACCATTCATAGCGAATTGATGTCACTTTTCAACCAATATACTATCATAGGCGGTATGCCTGAAATAGTGCAGAGATATGCCGATAAGGGAGATTTGCTGGCAATGGACGATATATACGAAACACTCCTGCAAGCATATCGCGATGATGTGGAGAAATATGTTTTTCAGAATAAGCTACAAGACGTGGTGCGCTTTATCCTAGAGATGGGATGGCGCCAAGCCGGTTCGTCTATTACGTTGGGTAATTTCATGGATTCCCAATACAAGTCGGTTGAAGTAGGAGACGCTTTCCGACTACTTGAAAAGGCTATGCTTCTGGAACTTGTATACCCCACTACATCCGTGATGGTTCCCGTTATGCCACAAATACGGCGTTCTCCTAAATTAATTTGGCTCGATACAGGTCTCGTGAATTATGCGGCTGGCATTCGAAAAGAAATAATTGGGGCGAAAGACATACTCGACATTTGGCGTGGCCACATTGGAGAACACATTGTGGCACAAGAATTACTTGCGTTGAACTATAAAGTCAGTCAACGCAGGAGTTTTTGGGCTCGGGATAGGAAAGAGTCTGCTGCCGAAGTTGACTTCATTTATCTTCTTGATTCTAAAGTTTACCCCATAGAGGTCAAGACCGGGAATAATTCATCATTGCGGTCATTACATTCTTTTATGGATGACTCTCCTCTTGATATCGCAGTTCGAGTATGGTCCGGGCCCTTTTCGGTGGATGAGGTTTACACTATCCACAAAAGGAAGTTATTCAGACTTATCAATTTACCTTTCTATCTTATATGCAACATCGAGCAAATACTGCGGAATATTGAGGCTTAGTTTTTTTGTTAACAAGATACAACAGGCGGAAACTCAAGGAATGAAAATATTTGAAATTGAAGAAAAATATTATAATGAGGTTTTAGCAGGAGTTCGGCAATCTCCTAGAAATTCTGGACAACTATTCTAAAGATGTAGCCACTATGGATGAAATGCAGGATGGAAGGGATCATCCGGTAAATGCACACTATGCATTTACCGGTGAATCTATTTGATTATTTAATAGTTATATCTCCATAGGCCCAGTGGAAAAGTCCAGCATTTCCACCCGCAACAATCATTGCAGCTAACGCGTCAAACTGTATATTACCACTTTCTATAACCCCAACTATATCGCCTACAGTCGGTTCCCCACTCTGGTTTATAGCTACATAGCGATAATTGCCGTATTTAGATTCAGCAACAATTTGTCCATCAGGAATAGTTACTGTACCTGCTTCCAAATCAAATATTAGTTTGACATCTGCTAATTGCAACTGCACACCAGCATCAGAACTTAGGCCACTAAGGTATGCAGTCTTTTCATCAGCGTCATCCGGATCTGGGGTGATTGTTACACTGATAGAAGCGGTTCCCTCGTTAAGCAGGTTATAACCAGACAACGTTTTACTTCCCAAAAATGCACTCAATCTATGGGAAGCAGTTTCAAATTGTTTTACCTCGGAAGTTATAAACTTATTGGCGGTCAACGCATAGGCACATGCATAATAGGTTGCACCCGGAGCAAAACTGGCAACTAAATTAGCTGAAGTTTCACTGCCATTGGCAACTAAAACGGTAGAATTAGTAGAAGTAGGCTGCGCTTCCGAACTTACTAAAACCCCATACTCTCTGATGGCAGGATTCCCTGTTTCACTCACATTTATCACAAAAGTTGCATCATATTTATTGACGGTAACGCTACTCAATGAAACAGACGGTGCTGTAATATCAGGAACTCTGGTGTCATTGAGTGTATCATCATTCTCGCATGCAGTATTTATCAGAGCGCATACTAGAAATACTATTATATTTAATTTCTTCATATATTCTTCAATTTTATATCAGATTACTTGAATTTACTTTCTGTAGGAGCCGGGTTTTGCTCATTAGCCGTAATAGCATCACTGTTATCCAACTCTTGCAAAGGAATTTGATAAAGGAAATACCAACTTCCGGCATCAATCGTATAGCGTGCGCTCTTTAAGTGGTTAGATCCAGCGTAGTTACGATCAATGCCTTTTTTCAGGCGTAAATGATCGAATAAAGAGAAGCCTTCACCCCATAATTCCAAACGACGTTGATGATATACATCATCTACTGTCACAGAGTTTAGATTCCACGATGGATCTCTTTGCGACATCAACTCCTTTAGCACCGTTGCAGCCCCTATATTATCACCCTTGTGCGCTAATGCTTCTGCTTCATTCAGAATCATTTCTGATACGCGCATATACACATAATCAGCTTCCCAGTTAGCTACTTTCTTGAACTTTATATTTGTATATTCTGCAAATTTCTGCTCTTGCGCAGTATATTCTACACCAGTGCTGGAATGCTTGAAAAGAAGTTTTCTGGAATCGGAGGCATTCATTGAGTCATATAAACGTGCGTCGATTTTGCGGTATTGCCCTGCATCACCACCATAACCAGCATCATAAGAACACATAAATGAAAAGAAAGAAGCAAACTTCGAAGTTGTTTCAGCTGTAATATCGGCTCCCCATATCCACTCTTTCGCATTGATGTTGTTGAATGCAGCATCAGCAATCAATTCGCTCGGTGTATATACACTATAGCCGGCACGAGCCTTGCGGGCATAAGTAATAGCATCATCCCAATTGTTAGTGACCAAGCAGATACGTGAGTATAACCCGGCAGCAACCTGTTCGTCAATCATTGTTTTGTTAGGACGTTTCCAACCTTGAAGCGCCTGCATACCAGCCTTGAAGTCTTTCTCTATCTGTTCATACACTTGGCGCAGGGGCGCACGACCGGCAACAGCTGACTCGGCTTCTTCAGGAGTCAATACAATGGGGACACCTGGAGCATCTTCATTGCCAATATAGGTCTGTTGATACATTTGTGCCAAATAAGCATGAGCAAACGCGCGATAAACCAGTGCTTCGCCCCGATAAGCTTTCAGATTAGAATCAGTTACGCTCTCACTGATTTTAGAGATAATGTCATTAGCCTTTCCAATTATCGAATAGAAAAAGTTCCAATAGAAATAAGGACGAACATATTGTTCACTCCAATAGTCTAATTGATAGTCATACGTGAACCATCCGCTGCCAGCGACTTCGAATGCAAGGTCTTCGTTCATTACATCTCCCAAATGGTAAATGGACATCAATCCAAAATCACCATGCATCGGATTATCGCTGGTTGCTTTTCCAGAAGTGTTATATTGAGCCGTGTAATTGTTCAATCCCAGCATTAAGGGTTCCACTACTTTGATAAGCGCATCCGGACTGGAAGAACCAATCTCATCAATTTCTTCTTTACTGGCAACTCCTGCATTCTCCGTATCGAAGAATGCGTCACCACAACCAGTCAACACTATGCCGACAATTGCAGAAAATAGTATTATCTTAGTAATTTTCATATATATTCAGTTTAGTCAATTATTAAAATTCAAGATTGATGCCAAATGATACTGTACGCATGGCTGAATAATTATAGTCAGTATCTCCGGTAATACTCTGACGTGGGTCAAATCCCTTACGTGCCGAGAGCAAGAAAAGGTTATCACCTACTACATAAAAACGTAGTTTTTCAATTTTAGCTTTGCTGATCCAACGCTTCGGCAGAGAATAACCAAATGTCATGCTACGCAAACTTAAATAAGAAGCCTTAGTTAAGCTACGATCACCACTAACTCCTTGGTCTAAAGAGTTTTCTTGCAAACGAGGTATATCTGTATAGCGATTCTCCGGAGTCCAGCGATTTAGAATGTCTTTATGCCAGTTCGTTCCAGCACTACCGGCACCCATAAATCCACTGTACAAGCTATCATATACCCAACCGCCAATTTGATATGCAAAATTAGCGGACAAATCAAAGCCGATGAATTCCAAGTAAGTAGAGAAACCACCATACAGGTCTGGAATCGGAGATTTGTCCAGTTCATAACGAGTGGCTAAGCTTGTCTTGTTTACGGTTTTCCGGCCAATAACATTGCCTGCCTCATCTTTTTCATCAGCCCAATAAAGAGCATCACCATTATCAGGATCTACACCGGCAAATTTATAATCATAGTAATTAAATAATGGTTTGCCAACTTTACGATAATACTTACCTGTAGCCCAACCTTCTTGTGGACGGTCAGACGGAAGTTCCAACAATTCATTCTTGTAGTAGGTCGCATTCAGTGCAACATTCCACTTGAAATTGTTTCTTCTGAATATGTCGTAATTCAACTCAATTTCAACACCCTGGTTACGCATACGCATTGAGTTTTCATAAATATTGGCTGGCATACCTTGAGAGGGAGGAAGAGGTTTGCTGTAGAGCAAGTCCCAAGTCGTTTTTCTGAAATACTCAATATTACCGGAAAGTTTGCCCCAAAGATTGAATTCTACACCAGCATTGAAGTTATTACTCTTCTCCCATGTGATATCCTTATTACCGCGAAATGTATACTGAATGCCAATGGCTCCGTCATTACTAACCACCTTATATTGATCTTTATATGGCTGGTTGTTTACAATATTATCATTTCCTTGAGTACCAAAACTGGCTTTCAGCTTCAAGTCTTCTATCCAAGTGGCGGCAGCCATAAAATCTTCCTTGTTCACACGCCAAGAAGCACCTACTGACCAAAAGTCTCCCCAACGATTATCCGGATGAAAACGAGAAGAAGCGTCACGACGATAACTTGCAGAGAAATAGTATTTTTCATCATAGTTATATTTCACTTGACCAAAAAAACCTTCCAAAGCATATTCTGCAGCAGAAGAACTTGCATCAGACAATTTAGCGGCATTATCCAACTCCGGATTACTAGGCACTAAAAAGTTTTCTTTCCTTGCCCACACGTTTTCTACACGATCTTGTTTGGTTTCATGCCCTAACAACACTTCTACATTGTGCACACCTTTATAAGTATGTGCCCAATTTAATAACTGATTGGCATTCAATACATAATAACGCTCCATTTCTGTGGTGCCGCGCCCATTTACATTCAAGGCGTCACCACCGATAGGCGTTTGAAAACTTACTGTACGTGTATTAAAGTTATCAATACTTGCATTAATTGTTAGCTTGAAATCAGTCAGAAAAGTGAAATCTGCATAAGCTTTTGCATTGATAACATCTACTGTCCCTTTATATATATTATTCAGCTGTTGGTCGATAGGATGAACATTGGCTCCAATAGGACGTTTCCCCATTTCAGTACCATAATCATAGCGTACGTTTCCGCTTGCGTCATATACTTTGTTACCATCCTTATCGTACATATATACAGGATAGATAGGAGCAACTTGCTGCCCGAAAAAGAAAATGGATGAATAAGAACTACTGCCTACATTCGGAGAGTTTGTTTTTACATTACTATAAGCTAAGTTAAAACCAGCCTTGAACCAATCATTAACCTCTTGATCCACTTTTACGCGTGCGTTAATACGATCCATATTCGAATTCACAGTATAAGCATTATCATATAGGTAACCAATAGACGCATAATAGCTGGTTTTATCCGTACCACCGCTTAAAGAAATCGCATTCTCTTGGCGCATAGCTGGTCTAAAAGCTTCATCCAGCCAATTATCATGGTACTTCAGTTTGGCATTCGCATTCAGACGCCCTGTAATCGGATCTATTAATTCTGCATCTGCCACATTATAGCTATTATATCCCCCCAGCGTACTGACTAAGTCAGCTGATGCATATTGTCCAGCTGCCAAATAAGATTGTCCTGAAGCATAAGCATTGTTACGCATAGCTTCCCAGTAGAGTTCGTAATATTCCCCCTCATTCGTCAATACATCATAGCTGGGTACACCACGCATGTTTACACCTGTACGATTCTCAAACGTAACTTTTACCTTACCATTTTTACCTCGTTTAGTTGTTATCAGAACTACACCATTAGCCCCACGTGCACCATACAAAGAATTCGCTGCGGCATCTTTTAATACTGTCATAGATTCAATGTCACCCGGAGCTATCTGATTCAGATTTCCTTCATAAGGAACACCATCAACAACAATCAGCGCTTTGCGGTTTGCAGAAATAGAACCGATACCACGAACATAAATGTCAGCTGAAGAACCTGGCTGACCACTGCTTTGAGAGATTTGCACACCGGCCATTGCTCCTTCTAAAGACTTGGACACATTAGAAGTCTGCATTTTAGCTATTTTATCACCACTCACATTTGAAACAGAGCCTGTAAAGGACGATTTTTTCGCTGTTCCATAAGCTACCACAATGACTTCGTCAAGCATTTCAGAATCTGCTTTTAGAAGTACTCTTACATTGGACTTTATTGCAATCTCTTGAGTCTGCATACCAATATACGAAATTTGCAATGTTTTCGCAGAACTATGCGCATACTACATATCTGATAAACAGATGTTTGCGCGTGTGATTAGAACTTCAATTTTAGTATCAACAATTTATAATATATTGATATATAAGCAGCTAAAAAACAGAAAAACGCATTTACACCTACCACAAATATACTGTATTGATCATTTAATCATTTTATTATCAGTGTATTATTTATCTATGAATAGCATTGATGAACTACAAAACAGGTACTATGTGTTTAATTCAATTGAAAAATGTAATTAATGATAATTTTTTCAACTGAAATTCCGCAAACTTGCTATATTAATAATGGATAAACATTTTTGTTCGGAACATTTACTTCTGGAATGGTTTGTATAGCTAAATATAACGTTAATATATCTATATGTGCACGTTTTTGATGATAGCATAGGTAAAAGCGATAAATAGAATATTATTCCTATACTTATTATCGACCTGCAGCTGTTCAATAAAAATTCTTCTCTATGCTCATTGTATAATATCCCCAATGAGAAAAGTGAAAAAGAAAAATAGAACAAAAAACTTGAATCACATTGTAACAGTTAATGCTATCCACATAAAGTTATAATGTACAAACTTAACAAATACACTAAAAGATTCAATTATGATTGAATATGAAAAGTTACATATCCCGTCCTTTATGTACCAATAAGATAGAACCATTTATTGGCAAGGACTTAATAAAAGTGATAACCGATCAACGTAGAATTTGCAAAAGTTACATTCTTTTGCAAATATCGGATATCATAAAAGAAAAGACACCGGAAGCTAATATTATTTTTATAGACAAAGAATTATTGGCTTTTGCGGATATGAAGAACTATATGGACCTTTATCAATATGTTCTGAAAAAGGCGGCAGGTCATAACTATAATTACCTTTTTGTCGATGAAGTACAAGAGATAGAGGAATTCCAACTCTGTTTGCGGAGTCTATTAAATGAAAATATATGCGACATCTACTGTACGGAGAGCAATGCCAAAATGCTTTCCGGTGAACTTGCGACTCATCTGGCTGGAAGATATATTGAGTTTCCGGTTCATTCACTCAGTTACGAAGAATTTTTGAGATTCAACCAACTGCAAGATTCTCCAGAAAGTTTAAGATTATATCTTATGTTTGGAGGAATGCCTTATATCCATAATTTAGCGATGGATATAAATGTTATATTTGAATATTTGAGGAATGTTTACTCTACTATTCTATTGAAAGATGTGGTTGCTCGTGAATCGATTAGGAACGTATCGTTTTTAGAGAATCTGGTAGGCTACTTAGTTGATAATACCGGCTCTCTTTTTTCCGCTCAAAATATCAGTAAATATCTGAAGTCCCAGCAAGTAAACATACCTACACAAACAATCCTGAACTACCTGAAGGCATTATGCAATAGTTTTTTTGTTTACAAGATACAACGGGCGGAAACTCAAGGCATGAAAATCTTTGAAATTGGAGAAAAATATTATTTTGAAGACTTGGGACTGCACAATGCTATACGTCATCACGATTTTCGGAGAGACATCAATAAATTGATAGAGAACGTGGTATGCATAGATTTATTAAGGTATGGCTATGAAGTATATGTCGGAAAGAATGGAAATAAGGAAATTGATTTTATAGCTTCCCAAAGAGATCATAAAATTTATATTCAAGTGGCATATATGCTCCTCGATGAAGCAGCCGTTCAGCGGGAGTTTGGTAATCTCTTGGAAATTCCGGACAATTATCCTAAATATGTAGTCACTATGGATGAAATGCAGAGCGGAGGAAATTATCAAGGAATCAAGCAAATTTCGCTGCGAAATTTCCTATTGGCGGAAGATAAGGAAAAATTATGATTTCTTGAAAAGGATATTCAGAAAATAAAAGAATATTCCTTGTTTCAGAAAAGAAGGTGAGCCATTAAGTGCACCTTCTAAATAGGTCAATTAAAAAAATGAGAATAACAGCTAACAGCTGTTCGTCTTTCCACTTTATTTTATGAGACTTTAAAAGCACTTTCCATTTGACCCTTTGTTCTTTATTCAGATAATGTAGTACGCTACCTAATAAATGAATATTCACTTTTCCTTCTGTTTTCTGGTTATTTACTATACAGATGATACCTTCCTGAATGTTGTCAAATAAATACGCCCGCTTAGTATTTGGAATGTATTGAGTAGTAATCGGAAGCAAATATCCTATTACCGCCAAAAAAGAAATGAATGTTTTTTATCTGATTATTAATTTTTTATTACTTCTGTCCGATAAGCCTTTTTAATTAAGTTATAAAATTAGGACTGATTCCATCTGCAGGATTCAGCCCTTTCTAATTATTTTGTTGTTATCACACAAGCTTCAATAACCATGGGTGAAAGTATATATTTTATCGGACAGCAGTAGTTTACAATATCGATCTTTACCAGATAATCTTCCGTAGTCACTACGATCCCAAAAATCCATGCATTGTTCGTAGCATTGTAGAAAGTCGGTTGACTAACTTCCGTAACAGAATAAGGAGCAGAAGAGTTATAAGCTTTTGCAGCATCAGAAGCCGCAGCAGCCCATTTACCCATCAGCAAATTGGTACGGGCACAACCATTTCCACTGATATTTCAGCTTTATTAGCACGTGCAAAAGCACCAGTCAACAAAGTAATAGCCTCGTCCAGGTCTTCCATAATACGAGTACACAACTATATACTTTATTGTACCAAGACTTGGATATAATAAAGTATATAGTTACAATCAGGGATTAGTGGCTTAATAGTATTTCAACGAATGATACAAATCACTAGCTTGTTGTTTATTAGATGCAAAGGTGAAAAAAGTAGAAATGAAAAATACAGAGAAACAGTTTCTAAGTTTGTGTTAATACAAGATTTTCAGACTTTCTCCTGCCTGCCTAATGATATACATACCTTTTTCTGGTAATCTGAATATACATTTTCCACTGACAGATTCTTGCCAAGCTATTTTCATCCCAGTTACCGAATATATTTCTATTGGCTTACCTTCAGTAGAGGTATGCACAATAACATCTTGTCCAAAGCGATAAACTTTCAAAGAACTTCCGATGTTTTGAATATCCTCAATGGCATCCGGCAAATCACATTTTATTTGGAAATCATCAATATAGGCTTCAGCAGAAGCAACACCGACAATACGGAAACGCAAACAGCCCTGCATCGTAATCCGGTTCGTATAAGTTTCCATAACATTACTTGAAAGAAGTATATTTTCGCCATATACTTTCCATGACGCACCCTTGTCTTCAGAAACTTCTATTCGAACATTCTTCATTCCAAAAGCTCCGGATTTACATGCGAGAATACTGACAGATTTTACGCTACCGGTTATGTCAGTTTCCATCTCTATCTTTCCATTTTTAACACTTGCGACTCTACTTCCATTCCCCACACCGACTTCGGAAGTTGCATAAGTACGCGCATTGCTAAAAATCCACTTCCCGATAGTGCCATCCATTGTCTCCGAGGTCCATGTTTCTTTTTGAATATTCTCAAAATCCTCTACATAAGAAACATTTAAGGGGGGCTGTATGGTAAAAGAAATGATTCCATTGTCTTCTTTTATCCCGGTGATCTCCTTTTCTGTCGGGATTCCTGTCCAAGAACGTAATGAAGGCATTGTTTCGTCTGTCAGCTCTTTGACATTAAGAGACCCCGGAAATGCATTTCCGGCAGTTGCCGGTGCATTATTGTCCGCACATAATAATTCATAATACATGTGATCCGGGTTATTATTAACGGTATTCATGTTCCAAACAGACTCATTTGTCAGATCCACTCTGTATACCAGCATTCCGTGTCCCGGAAGATAAGCATCCCACTTTGTCTGCTGCCTGTTTTCAAGATAAAAGTACTCACCGGAAGATTGCGCCGGAAAGAAATAGGATTTATTGGATATATTCAAAGCCGGTAATTCATAATTTCCGGGACCTTCAATCTTTTCAGAAGTACCCCATCCTACCATATACCGTTCATATGCAGAATAAGAAGGAGGCGTCTTCGAATTATTCAGATAACTGCCGCTTGCCATTAGCGACCAGTCACCCGGATGTGGAGCTACTCCCCCGCTTTTTTCATAATCAGTATCGTAAAAATCCGGAAGTCCCAATACATGACTGAATTCATGACAAACCGTACCGATTCCATCCATTTCCGAATTCATTTCCCCTCCGGTCAGTTCGGTAGAGCAGGCATAACGGTTACAATATACCCCATCCAGCCTTACTGCCATGCTATTCAGAGCGTAAGCATGCGGCCATAGATACTTTTCATTATTACCCGCATAACTGGAAGCTGCACCGGCAAATATCACATAAATCATATCCACTGAATTGTCTCCATCTAAATCATAATCAGCGAAGTTAACAAACTGGTCAGCCTTCAGACAGGCATCCTTGACAAGTGCCTGTCCATTATTCGCCCCATCCGCATCTGTTTGCTTGTAATCAAGCGTCACAGGACCAACAATATCAAACTGAGGCTCGAATCCTCCCATAGATGAATCGTAAAAATAATCACGCACGCTTCCAGTCGCCCCATTGCCGGTATACTCTGTGTCATTTATCATTTTCCTAATTTCTACCGGATAGTCTGTTATAGAGAAGCTTCTATCTGAGAATTGTGCCAGAATGATAATCCCCCTGAATCCGGAACTGCTAATCTTGGATAGTAAACCTTGACGTACATACTGTTTCGCATTTGTCCTCGTGACAACGCGTTCCTTGGGTGCTGTCATATACTTCTCTATTCCTTCCAGATATCTATTTTCAGCTTCCTGACGCATGGCTTTATTATTAGCAATTACTTTGCCCGGAACAAGGCGACCGTCTCTTCTTTCAGCATATACGTAGAAGTTATTCGGATTCTTCAGAATCGTATACCCATCTAAAGTTGTGTTGAAATGATAAAATTCATCTCCATGCAACCGGATTGTCAGTTGCGTACCATCAGGCTGTGTCACCGTTGCCGGGGTTGGGTCGGCTATATTGGCATATCCTGCCTGCAAAAAAATGAAAAGAAAAAGTAGCGTCACGCATACATTTTTTCTATATGAACAATATATGTTTCTCATTATTTCTGAATTTAGAGTAAAAATACAAAATGAGGCAGGCAAATACTGCCTGCCTCATTTCTTCATATCTTTGCTTTATGGGCGTTACGCAATAGGTTCAAATAGAGCTGTTGCATCCACGTAATGGATGAGCAAAGTATATCCCTCAGCGCTATATTTATGCCGGATGCCAATATAAACAACTTTTCCGGCATACTTATCGTCTAAATCGAAAGTTACTTTCTGGCAAGTGGTTGCTTCGGAAACAGCAACTTCGGCAATGACATCGGCCGCATTTGCCTCCTCCACTGTTGTGATAGGCTCTAAAGAAGCGATCACTTGGTAAGAATCCCAATATTCGGCGTTGTTAATAGGGGGGGCTCCAAATGAAGCAGCTTTCACTGCTACTTGCGGTTTCATTCCATCGGTAAAGTCAGCTACAAATTCCAACAAGTTATCGGCATCGGTTACATCGCCGGTTTTATCAAAGATAGTATAACTCTCGGAACAAAATACATAAGCTGCATCTCCAAAAGGATTGGCATCCGTAGCCGGATCATAAAAGTTACCAGCTGTTTTGACCGGAGTCCATCCCCTATCCAGCATCGTGCCAAACTGAAAAGTTGCAAGAGTTTGAACACATGAAGTGGTCGTAAAGTCTTCCTTGAAAGTAAAACTGCGTTCCCAAGCCTTGCCGGTAGTGACTTGTTGTATCTCACCGTAACCTACCGCTTCCTTATTCATACTATAACTACGGAGATAGTAAGTGGTCTCCGCTTTCAATCCAGAAAAAGTAAGTTGCTGCAACTCTGCCTCATTGGACGCTGCAACCACGCGCGTAGCCTGCGTTATATTCAATTTACTTTGATCGTCGCTCAACAAAATGCCTTGTTGCAGAATGTCCAGTCCTTGAGCATTATCTGTTTTCATTGCAGCATATATTTCCGAACCATATTTAGTGGAAATATTGCTGAGAGATACTACCGGTGCTTTAGTTGAATCATATTCCCGGTGGGACAAAGAAGGAGTATTCTCGTCCTCGCAAGCAAAAAATAAAATTGCCGCCACCAATAAGAATAAATATTTAGACATATATTTCTTCATAACTGTTATATATTAAAATTATGTAATTATGGATTTTGGTCTTCTTCTGTTATCATATCGTTTTCTTGAAGCTCCGTTCTTGGTATCTGATAAATCAACAACCAGTCACCAGCCGAGACATTCTTTCTTCCGCCTACCCAGTGGTTACTTCCCTCATAATTACGGACAATGTCTTTCTTCAAGCGAAGATGATCAAAGAATGAGAAGCCTTCACCCCATAATTCCAAACGACGTTGAGTATAAACGTCATCTACTGTAACAGAAGATTTAGACCAACTAGGGTCACGGTTTACCATCAATTCTTTCAATACTGCAGCAGCTTCCCCATTCTTATTCTGATGAGCCAGTGCCTCCGCTTCAGTCAGGTAGGCTTCTGAAAGTCTCATGAATACATAGTCCGCTTCCCATCCTGTAACCTTCTTGAATTTGAAGTTGGTATATGCAGGGCATTTTATCGTAATATCAGTACTTTCAGGATTAACTACAGCATCCGGGCTCTTAAATTGCGCCAATCGTGCATCGGTAGGAGTAAAGCTTTCATATAATCTTGCATCTATTTTTCTGTACTGCCCTACGCTTCCACCATAACCGGCATCAAACGTACACATGAATGAGAAGAATGAAGCAAACATGGTTGTCGTTTCCGCTGTAATATCTGCCCCCCACATCCATTCTTTGTTATTTATATCGTTAAATCCGTCTCTGGCTACTTCAATGCTACTCATTAATTGTGCATTAGAGTTGATGCGTGCCTCATGAGCCATTGTTGCAGCATCGTTCCAGCGTTCCATAGCCAGATATACGCGTGAAAGGAGTAATTGAGCCACTTCCTTATTGATAGCCGTTTTAGAAGTTCGTTGGAATCCGTCCAGCAAGCCAATAGCATCTGTAAGGTCTTTTTCTGATTGTGCATATACCTCTGCCACCGGAACACGATTCAAGCGGGACTCACCCTCGGCAGTCGTATAAATCAGAGGTACACCAGGTGCTGTTGCAGGATCACTCAATTGCGAGTAAGGTTGCTGGAACATATTAATAAGGTAGTAATAAGAAATACCTCTCAAAGCCAAAGCCTGTCCCTTTGCTGCTTTTACTTCAGTATTATCTACCCCTTCTGGTATTTTACTGATGATGTCATTGCATTTATTGATGATGGAATAGAAAAAGTTCCAATACCAATATGGGCGGACGTACTGTTCCGAACGGTAATCGAACATGTAATCATAGGTGAACCAACCGGATCCCTGTACATGGAAAGCCAGATCATTTGTCATCACGTCACCTACGTGCATGACACTCATCCAACCGAAATCGTTGTGTACAGTACGGCTGGAACCCTGCGTATTATACTGATTCAGATAGTTATACACACCGGCAAGCAAAGGGTTTACTATAATCATCAGCTTGTCGGGGTTTTTCTGTGCCAAGTCATCAATCTGGTCACCGGTAGCTACTACCGTAGGTTCCACTGTGATAAAATCTTCACCGCAAGAGCTAAAAGTCAAGGATGCGGCAAGAAGTGATATTGTTGTCAGTTTTAATAATTTCATAGTTTCTCATTTAAAAGTTCAAATTAAGTCCGAAAGAAATGGTTCTGATGGCTGAATATGCAGCAGCATTCATAGTACCATCCATATATTGTCTCGGGTCAAGACCTTGTCTTTTAGAAGTAAAATACAAGTTATCGCCGCTTGCGTAGATACGTAAAGACTGAATGCCGACTTTATTAAGCAATGCTTTGGGCAATGTATATCCTAGAGTCACATTCTTTAGGCTGAAACAGTCATTTTTCGTCAGGAAACGATCCGATGACTGATTTGCATATTGATAACCTTGCTGTACGCGAGGCACGTTTGAATTTGCATTTTCAGGTGTCCAACGATTGAAGATATCCGGTGACCAGTTTGTACCGGCATCACCGCCACCCATCAACGCCATATATCCCGAGTCCATAATATAGCCGCCACCCTGGAATGCAGTTGCAATACTCAGGTCGAAGCCGTAAGCCTCTACCGTAGTTGCGATACCACCATACAATGTAGGTATTGCGGATTTGTTTATCTGGTAACGAGTAGCTTTATTGGGATCATTTGTCGTATCAATTGTTGTATTTCCGGCCTCATCCGTTACATCCACATAATACAAAGCGTCACCGTTAGCCGGGTCTACGCCTGCATATTTATATGTATACCAATCATATAAGCTGCCACCCACTTTCCTCCAATAGTTGCCGGTATAATATCCATCCGGATCTTTGCCTTCCGCCAATTTAGTCACTTCATTCTTATATTTAGTGATATTAGCACTTACATTCCATTTAATATTATTGGTATTGATAATCTTAACTTCCACTTCTGCTTCAATACCAGAATTCTTCATAGACATGTCGTTCACAGCAATAATATTAGGCAAACCTGCAGAAGGAGGCATAGACTTGTAATACAACAGATCCTTAGTTTCCTTTATGAAGTACTCCACATTTCCGCTTACAATATCCCAGAAGCCGAATTCAATACCGGCATTGAAGTTATTGCTCTTTTCCCAAGTCAAATCTTTATTTCCGCGCCAGTCGTAAGTAATACCAATAGCACCATCTTGCGGAACTACGGTATATTGATCCAAGTAAGGAGTGTCGTTACCCAAAGCATCATTACCTTGTGTTCCGTAACTGGCTTTCAGCTTCAAGGTGTTTATAGCTTTGACATCCCGGAGGAAACTTTCTTCACTGATACGCCATGAAGCGCCTACTGACCAGAAATTACCCCAGCGGTTATCCGGATGGAAACGTGAAGATGCATCACGACGATAAGACCCTGTCAGATAATATCTGTCTTTATAGTCATACTGTATACGGCTAAAGAAACCCTCTAGACGATATTCGCTGGTATAAGAAGTCGCGTCTTTTAATGCGGCTCCATTGGAGAGTTCCGGATTGTCTGGAATCAGGAATTGCTCTTTCATAGCTTGCAGGTAAGTCTTTTTGTCTGCTTTGACTTCATGCCCCAACAGTACATCAAAACGATGGTCGCCAATCGTTTTTTCATAAGTAAGCAACTGGTTTGTGTTGAGTGCAAAGTAGCGTTGAGTGGTTCTGTAGCTACGTCCATTTACGTTTAGTGCATCTCCTCCGATCGGGGTTTGGAAGTCTACTCCTGTATATCCAAAATTATCAGCACTCAAGTTTAATGTGAACTTAAAATCTTTCAAGAACTTAACCTCGGCATAAGCCTTTGCGGATACGATATCATAAGTATATTCACGGATATCATTCATCAATTGTGCATAAGGATTAGCGTTAGCACCATAAGGACGTTCGTGTCCTTCTGTCACACCATAGTCATAAGCGGGAGCTCCTGTTGCATCCAAAATCGGTTGCCCTGTTCTGTCATATCTGTAAATAGGATAAATTGGGGCTATATTTTGTCCAAAGTAGAACAAAGACGAATAGTTGGAACCACCTACATTCGGAGAGTTTGTATTGGTTTGAGCATACGCCATATTAAAGCCTGTTTTCAGCCAGTCATTTACCTGATGGTCTAATTTCAGACGTCCTGTATATCTTTTAAAGTTTGAGTTACGAAGGTAAGAATTATCATCCAAGAAATTCAGCGATGCATAGAAAGATGTTTTCTCCGTACCGCCTTTGATAGATAAGTTATACTCTTGGCGCAGACCATTCTTGAATGGGTCTTCCTGCCAGTCTTCATTATACAGCAACTGCGCATTCGGGTTTAAATAGCCGCTTACCGGGTCAATTAACAAAGCATTGTCTACATTATAGGCATTGTATCCTCCTAATGTGGGAACCAAGTTTTGTGAGGCATTGATAGCAGCTTCAGCACTACTCATTCCTCCGATGTTCATATTTGCGTTTTTCAGCGCTTCCCAGAACATTTCATAATATTCGCCTGCATTACGTATTGTTTTGTAAGCTTTTACTCCCCTAGAGTTGGCCCCCCATTTTGCATCTAAGCTAACCGCGGTTTTACCATTAGTACCTTTCTTGGTAGTGATCATGACAACTCCATTTGCACCACGAGCACCATATAAAGAGTTTGCAGCAGCATCTTTCAACACCGTCATTGATTCAATATCCGCATTGTTGATAGAATTTAAAGAGCCTTCATAAGGCACACCGTCTACGATAATCAACGGGCTGCGACCGGCACTAATAGATCCAATACCACGAACAGATATCGTAGCCGCACTACCAGGCTGTCCGGTAGAAGAAGTTATTTGCACACCGGCAACGGCACCTTCCAATGCCTTTGACACATTTGAGTTCTGTTGTTTTTCTAATCTATCAGCCTTTACTGTAGACGCAGAGCCTGTAAAAGAGGATTTCTTGGCTGTACCGTATGCCACTACAACAACTTCGTCAAGTATTTCACTATCAGCCTTTAAAATAACTTTCAGATCAGGCTTAATTGCCACTTCCTGCGTTTGCATACCAATATATGAGATTTGTAGCGTTTTCGCAGAACTATGCGCATGATATGTATTTGATAAACAGCGGTTTGTATGTATGATTAGAACTTCAATTTTAGTATCAACAATTTATAATATATTGATATATAAGCAGCTAAAAAACAGAAAAACGCATTTACACCTACCACAAATATACTGTATTGATCATTTAATCATTTTATTATCAGTGTATTATTTATCTATGAATAGCATTGATGAACTACAAAACAGGTACTATGTGTTTAATTCAATTGAAAAATGTAATTAATGATAATTTTTTCAACTGAAATTCCGCAAACTTGCTATATTAATAATGGATAAACATTTTTGTTCGGAACATTTACTTCTGGAATGGTTTGTATAGCTAAATATAACGTTAATATATCTATATGTGCACGTTTTTGATGATAGCATAGGTAAAAGCGATAAATAGAATATTATTCCTATACTTATTATCGACCTGCAGCTGTTCAATATAAATTCTTCTCTATGCTCATTGTATAATAGACCTAATGAGAAAAGTGAAAAAGAAAAATAGAACAAAATTGTCAGAGCCACACTATAGCGGTCAGATACATTTATATAACTTGCTATGCAAACAGGAACTTAATCGGCATTTCCCTCTGGGCAATGTATTGCATAGCTCTCCAAAAGTCACATGATGATCATCTTTTCATTTATTCTATTTGCAATAGAGAAAAATATGATTTATCTCTATTAAGAATAGAAATAAAACCGCGCTTATTTCCATTCTTAATAGAAAATATTATCTTTGTACTATAAATCACTAAGTTTATGAAACAACTTTTAAAGGATATCATAATTGACCAAAAGTCTTTCTTGCCAAGCAAGAAAACAATAATCCGCAGTTTTCCTGAAAAATATCTGAATAATGAAGAAATCATTATTATTTCAGGGGTTCGCCGTTGCGGTAAATCCGTGTTGCTGCAACAGATACGTGACAGACTTCCCCAAAAAGATTATTTTTTCAATTTTGATGATGACCGTTTGGGTAACTTTACCGTAGAGAACTTTCAGCAGTTATATGAAGTGTTCATAGAACTATATGGAGAACAAAACTATTTCTATTTTGATGAAATACAGAATATTGCAGGGTGGGAGCATTTTGCTAAGCGATTGTATAATTCAGGAAAAAAGGTTTTTATAACCGGTTCTAATGCCCGTATGCTAAGTAAAGAGCTGGGAACCTACTTAACCGGATGTTATATTGCGATCGAACTTTACCCTTTTTCATTTTCTGAATTTTTAGATTTTCGTGAACAGCAACATTTATTGGGAGATATATCCGGAACAATTGCGCGTGGAGAAATACAATCGGCTTTTAACGATTATTTAAAACAGGGTGGATTTCCTATTTATTTAAGGTCTGAAGATGGTATTGTTCTGAAAACATTGTATGATAACATTCTGTATAAGGACGTTATGGTTCGCAACCAGATTGTAAATGAGCGTGAAGTAAAAGAGTTGGTCTATTACACCGTCAGTAATATCGGGAAACCTTTAACTTATACTTCATTGGCAAAAGTGATCGGAGTGAAAAATCCCACGACAGTAAAGAACTATTTGGAGTATATTGAAAATACATATTTGCTCTTCTCTTTATCTAAACTTGATTATTCTGTTAAGGCCCAGCTCCGTAATCCCAAAAAAGTTTATGCAATAGATAATGCTTTAGTATCCCGTTTGGGCTTCCATTTTTCAGGTGAAGAAGGGCGCTTGTTGGAAAATATGGTTTACATAGAATTACGTCGCCGAGGTGGAGAAATTTTTTATCATAATTCAGGGAATGCCGAGTGCGATTTTGTAGTTCGTGATGGTTTTCGTGTCGTGCAGGCAATTCAGGCTTGTTACTTATTGGGTAGTTCCGATACCCGTGAGAGGGAAATCCGCGGCATTCAGGATGCTATGGATACATACCAGCTTTTGGAAGGAACAATAATCACCAATACCCATGAAGAAGAGTTGAAGTACGGAGATAAAATGATACATATTCTGCCGGCATGGAAATGGTTACGTCTTTAGTATAGGGCGTATCCCTTTGTTTATCAAAGGTTGAATATTGGAAAATACGATAAAAGGGTAGTGCCTATAATATGTGTAAAATGAGAAATACGGAACTCTCAAAAGAATCCTGTATCTCTCATTTACATAAAACTTTGGAGAACACTCATATAATAAAGTACTTGTCACACATTAGCTCTATCTACTCCTTCTATTCGAAAATATTTTATCTATTTACCAAAGTACGTTTTACGAACTGAGGCGGGGCAAAGTGTCTGCCTTTCCCGATTTGTTCCACATTTCTAGTGGTGACTCTAGTCGGTTGTGGCAAATGCATACGGTCAAATTTCACAAACTCTTCATAATTATATTGCCACGGAGTACCATAAGCTGTCCTCATAATGCGTTTGTAGATAGCTTCGCGTGAGGGGGCATTAAAACCGTGTATATTGTTTCGCATCATGCTTTCATTGGTAGGACGCCAAGCACCACTCCAATAAGTACAAGCTCCTTCATAGGTACTTAGAGTCTCTCCTAAAGCATCGGTACCTGCATAACGCTCATCTTCCAAAAAGTGTTTCCATATCACTTGGCTCTTATCTCCGGTGAAATCGACATTCATAGCCCAGCCAAATGTTTGCAATATCTGATTGCTTTCTATCTCCTTTGCAGGAATCTGTCCCATTGACTGATAAGAATATTCATCCAATAATTTAGCAAATCCGTGTCCTATGCACTCATGACACAGCACTTGGCGGAAAGCCTCGCTCTCCATACCACCTATAATGGGACAATAGCCGATAGCATATTCTACCACACCATCATCTTCCGTACCATAGCCAAAGTAGGTAGTGCCAGCGTATGTTTCCGTATTTAATATGACTATAGACATTGTCTCGTAAAACATTTCCGCATTGGTTCTGATTTCATCCACTGCTTGTGTATAGTACTGTACTATTTTTTCATCTCCTTTGATAAGCGTACTTTTTCCACCTTCCAGCCAGCAACTGAATTTTGTAGAATAGCCTTCACCGAAAGCATCGTTCAGCGATACGGCAGTCACCATCCATACATCGAAATACTCACGCAGAGACTTTACCGGTTCTTCAGAGAAGAAATATTCCATACCTTTCTCCATTACTTTCCGGTAAAAACCACTTTGAATATCGGCATCCAAGAATCCGTCTCCCATAAATACCACCGGGATTCCGTTTCCTTTAGAGTGTGTCTGTAACTTTACCACTTTGCCATCATCTGTTTCAAGGTCAGTGGAAGTGCCTACTCCTGCTCCTTTCTGTATAATAGAGATTGTACCGGATTCTATTAGTTGTTTACCGGCAGCATCTTCTATCACTATTTGAAATGTAGCTGTACGCTCTGCACGGGAAGGATTCGGTAATACTTTGACATTTAGAGTTTTATCCAGCAAGATTTTTGTGCTTACATTATCATTGAATATTAACCAGTCTTGTACATCTTGTGAATATCGTATTTTGGAAATACCTTCTTGCAAATTTGTGGCAAACTCTATTTGTATGCTCATTCCTTCTGCAGGCACATTATAAGTAGCCTGCTTCACTTCAAGTACATCCTTTTTTTGTTGACTGATTTTCAATTCCTTGATTGGAACACCGTCAGCAGATAAAGTAACGGTTGCTTCGCGTATTTCGCCTGTACGGTTTTCTTCTTTGGCAAAAATAGCAAGAGAAGAATTACCGGTATTTCCTTGTGCAGGAGAAATTGTAATCCAAACGGCATCAGTATTTGCTTGCCAGGAATGGGTACTGGAAAAGTTGAGTGTAAGTCTGGAGTCTTTCTCGGCTCCTAAAATAAGATTCTCTATATCAGAATTGAACTGGATGGACGGTATCTCTTCATCATCCTTAGAACAAGCTGCTAGCACGAAGACACACAGTAACAGAAAGTACAGTTTTGTTTTCATATTCCTCATGTATTATAATTTAAATATTAATCTGGAAGCAAATATAAGCAGAAAGAGCCGCACCAAACATAATATTCCACGATTATGTTGATACAACTCTTTCAATATTATAATGTCAATCCATTGACATGTTGTCTGTTATTTTTCAGCAGAATCCTCCTGATATTTTTTCCAGCTTTCCAAAGAGAAGAACAAAGTGGTTGGATTTGCGGCAATACCTGCTTTTCCTTCTGCCCACAAACTTTCTACAGATGCAAATAGAGAGTTGGGACCAAATATGATAGAAACAAGGTTTCCTTCTTTATCATAAGCAACTTCACCCAACGGATATTTATCTTTGCCGCCTTGGAACACGCCAAATGCTGAACCGCCAATTAATTGTCCGTCCCCACTATTTAAGAATGCGCCAAATTTAAGTGCAGGTATGATAGCTTCTTCACCATCAATATCAATCTGCATCTTGACATTCGAGTTAATAATATTGTCCTCGTCCAAATAAGGGTATCCGTCATAGATACCATTATCATCAATATTCTCTGCCACACAATATGGATTCTTGATGCGTACACGCAGGCTACCGTCAGTGAACGAGGCATATTCTGCGTTTACATACCATGACATCGGATAGTCAACACCATAAACAGTGGAAATCATACCGTCTGTGTAGATAACTGTTTCCAACGGATTCCATTTGATACGGATTATGTTACCTGAAGCATAAGTAGTTTTGTCCGAATATGGATTGTAGTCGCCTTCTGCAAACTTCAGACTATAGTTGTAGGATATTCCAACTTCTGCATTCGGAAACTTCAAAGTCAATGGAGCTTCTGTTTCTCCATCTGCAAAAGATACTGTAGCGGGTACTTCAAAGATATTTTCTGTATTGTTCAATACTTCCACTCCCACAGTTGCAGCACCTTCTGATTTCTCACGGGTTACAACCAATGTTATCTCCATTGCTGCTTCTGGTTCCAGTTCATAGTCATATTCATTTATGGTAGAGAATGCAGCCCCTTGACAGCCTTCCGGAACTATAGGAGAAGGCTCTCTCTCAATATCATCAGAACAAGCCGAAAAAGTCAATAGTCCTCCGGCCAGTACTAAAAGAAAAAAATTATTTATTGTTTTCATATATCCATTTTATTAAATAGTTAATTTATTACACCGTCAGTAAGTCCAATTCCTTCACCTGATTTAGGCATTGTACCATCGGAATTGTTCGCTGCTGGAGGAATACCGGTATTGGCATTTGTCTCGTCTTGCGGAATACGCATCAGCAACCAGCCGTTGTCGGCAGCAACGTTGAAGGCATAAGCATCGGGGAAGTTGGTTGCTACGCCATTTTTCACACGTACCACATTTCTGCCCAGACGCATAACGTCTGCCATGGAGAAACCTTCACCCCACAATTCGATACGACGTTGAAGCCATACCGCATTTTGGACACCTGCGGCATCACTGGCTTTGCAAGAATATTGCTCGTCACGATAGGTCTTGACAAAGCTTTCCAGTATCTGTTTGCCATCACTCGGATTTCCTCCCATGGCAGTAGCTTCTGCCTGAATCAGAATCATTTCTTCTACACGCATTAATGGCCAGTCGTTAGCAGCAGCATTAGTACCCAATCCACCATACATACCAAACTTAACATTGGTATAAGGCAGGAAAGCTGCTTTACCTTGGTTTGCAACTGTCAGAGTTGCAATATCATCACCGCTTGCAAGACCACGCCAGCTTTGTCCCTTCAGGTTGTCAGAATGCAAGTTCTCATCAACCCACCAGCCCTTACGTACATCAGTGTCAGAAATCAGATTGAACAATAATACATTGATACTTTTATACATACCTACACCGGCAGAGTAAGAGCCTTCGCAGAATGAACCGATAACTCCTGGCCAGGAAATAAGACTGTTATCTGCATTATAGTCTGCTTCAGTAATTTCCAAAGCCCACATCCAGCCACTTTCATCGGAAGAAACAAACATTGGTTTTGTCAGTTCTGCTCTCTGATAGGGAGTATATCCTGCCATAGCTTTGGCCGCATCATCGGCAGCAGCCTGCCAGTTTTCCATGTAAAGGTTGGCGCGGGCACGCAGACCATAGGCAATCTTCTGGTCTATTTCACTCTTATCCTTACGTGCATAGCCTTCCAGATCATTGATTGCATCCGTCAAGTCTCTAATAATCAAATCATAAACAGCCTGCACTGTAGCACGCGGGTTGTTGGGGTCGGCAGCCATTTCTTCCGTAACCAAAGGAATGCAAGGTTTCTCCTCATTACCTTTATATTTAAACTGGAAGTACGGAGCCACGTTCAGATAGTCAAAAGCACGTATTGCCTTGGCTTGACCACGATAAGAAAGTAGCGTGGGGTCTGTCGTGCCATCGGGAATAGAGTTCAAAATATCATTTGCCATCTTGATTTGATTATAAAACAAAGCCCAACGCATATAGGGGTTGGCATACGTGTCGCTACGGTCGGAGTATTCACTGCAAGTGCTGAACCAGTTGTAACCGTTATTGGGTGCTACCATATCAGGGCCATTTAAATCATTGGAGAGGCACACGGCAGGATAACCGAAGTCATCGCCACGTCCTGATTTACTGCCGAATACGGTAAACTGCTGAAGGTTATTGGAATACATACCTACGATATCTGCCGCTAAGCGTTCAGGCAACATGCTTACCACATCCTGTTTTTGTTCCTCGGTAAAGCTACCGCTTTGGGGAAAAGTGTCCAAGTCAGTGCATGAAGCCAGCACCATGCTTCCCATGGCTAGTGCTGATAATATTTTATTATATAGTTTCATATCTTTCTTTTTATATAGGAATCAAATTATTAGAATTTCAAAGTAATACCACCGGTGATAGTACGTAAAGCCGAGTAAGTGAAGTTACCACTACCGGTAGAACTACCAAGACCGATGAACTGACGAGGGTCGAAACCTTTGCGGCAGGATATGACAGCCAGATTGTCTCCTGTCACATAAAGACGGAGGCTTGATACGCCCAACTTTTGAGTCCAACGCTTTGGCAGCGTATATCCCAATGTAACATTATTGATACTCAAGTAATCAGAACTTACCAAGAAGCGGGAAGATATACGTTGGCTTGAAACGTCGGATACAGACATACGGGGAATATCACTGTTTGCATTTTCGGGAGTCCAGGCCTTCAACACATCTTTGTGGAAGTTCTGTCCCATCAAGTCGCCGGTCTGCATCAAAGCCTCGTAAGTACCGTCATATACTTTACCACCCAATTGATAGGAAAGCTGTATGCCCAAATCGAAACCATATGCATTCAGTTGTGTACCGAGACCACCATACACCTTTGCAAGTGTACTGCCCAAGTCAGACTGCTGCGCCTTTTCATAATTGGTAGTAAGTGTATAATCACCGTTGTCGGGATCTACATAATACTGTGCCATACCACTTTCTTTGTCGACACCTGCATATACCGGTAAATAAGAGTTATAGAGAGAACCGCCTACACGGTAGATGGCATTTGAATATTTGATGCCTTCTTCACGTACAGTTTCGTCAAGGTCGGTAATTTTGTTCTTGTAATGAGTCAGATTGAAGTTGGCTGTCCACTCAATGTCATTGTTCTCGAACAAAACGCCATTGAAATCCAGTTCGATACCTTGGTTTACAATAGAACCTACATTTTTGGGAATAGAAGAATAACCATAAGAAATGGGTACAGGCTGATTGTAGAGCAAGTCGGATGTTTTACGGTTAAAATACTCTACTGTACCATTGAAGCGGCTGCCGAACAGTTCAAAGTCAAAACCGGCATTGAATGCATGTGAAGTCTCCCATGTGATATCCTTGTTTCCTTTGAATGCAAAAGACACTGCATAGTCTCCATTGCTGTTTGTTACACTAAACTGGTCTGCGTATGCATAGTAATAATAACTGCTGGTTCCTAAATTATCGTTACCTTGTACACCGTAGCTCGCTTTCACCTTCAGCATATCAATCCAGTCAATACCGCTCATGAAATCTTCTTTGGTCATCAACCAAGCCAGACCTATACTGCCAAAGTTACCCCAACGATTATCCGGATGGAAACGTGAAGAAGCATCACGACGATAGGAAGCAGATACAAAGTACTTTCCGTCATAATCATATTGGGCACGTGCCAGATAGCCGAGTGTGGCATACTCATGCGTATAAGAACTTACACTCGGAGGAGTGTTGATAGCATTGTTAAGTTCACCAATCGTAGGATTGTAAAGTTTGGAGTTGGAACCTCCTAAGTATTGAATTTTATGGGAATAAGACTCAAAACCTGCCAGCAAGTCCATGTTATGCAACTGATTGAATGTTTTCTTGTAAGTTGCCATATACTGCTGGTTAATATCGAAAATGCGTTGATGGATAACAGACACGGAACCTCCTGCAGAAACAGCACCTCCATAGAAGGGATTATTCAGCGTGTTTTCGCGTTGATTCAATACATTGGCGCCTAAAGTAACGGTGATGTTCAATCCTTCTATCGGAGTAATGGTAGCATACCATTTGGAACTCAACATATCACTGTAGGTATTCTGGTCATCCAAATTCAATGTACCTGCCGGATTACCCATTAAAGTAGGGCGATTGAAATTGGTAGAGCCTGAGCCAAAGTCATAAACAGTCATTCCCCTGTTGTCTTTCATGACAGATCCATCTGCATTACGGACATACATTGGATAGATGGGGGCAATCAAGTTGGATATGTAGAACAAGTTGCCGGTAGAACCCCAATCTTTTTGTCCCGACGGAGACTTAATATTATAATAGGTATAAGCGATATTGGTACCGACTTTCAACCATTTGTTAGCTTGGTAGTCAGTTTTGGCACGACCGGCAAAACGTTGGAAACCCGAATTAGCTATAATACCGTTGTCGTCCAAATAGCCTGCTGATACATAATAGTTCAACTTATCAGAAGCGCCGGAAATTGTCACGTTGTATTCTTGACGCAGGTTACCTCCACCAAAAATCTCATCATACCAGTCATCCGGTCTGTAATAATAAGTTCCGTCTGAATAGCCCAAAGTGGCATTAGGGTTTAACTTGAAGTTGCTGCCAATCAATTTCTGACCTTCAGGAACAGTATAGACCAGATAACCTAAACCACCGTTATTAGCATCCAGAAATGTTTTATCTGCAAAAGCGTAAGCCTCAGCAGCAGAAGAGCCATTATAAATCTTAGAGTTGTACATGGCACGATAAGCAGTCTCATAATACATTGCAGGGTCAGTCATCACATCATAATTAGGTACGCCACGCTTGTTGGCTCCCCATTTGGCATCTACAGTGATCTGTGCTACGCCGGTAGATCCCCTTTTGGTAGTAATCAGTACCACCCCATTAGCACCGCGTGCGCCATAAATAGCATTGGCTGCAGCATCTTTCAATACTGTCATGGACTCAATATCCTGTGGATTAATGGCTGAAATTTCACCATCATAAGGCACACCATCTACAACATATAGAGGAGCATTGCTGGCAGACATAGATCCAATACCACGAATACGGATACTGGCCGAGCTACCCGGTTGACCGTTATTCTGGGTAATCTGTACACCTGCCACTTGACCAGCCATTGCATTTGTTACATTGGAGACTGTCCTCTCTGCAATTTTTTCAGCTTTAATGGTCGATGCAGAACCTGTAAAAGCTGATTTCTTTGCTGTACCATAAGCTACTACCATTACTTCATCGAGCATCTCAGAATCGGACTTCATTATTACTTTTACATTGGGCTTAATCGCTACCTCTTGTGCTTGCATGCCAATATACGTAATCTGAAGCGTTTTCGCAGGACTTGGTTTTGCTTACAACGCTGATAAACAGGTGTATAAATATAAACAAAGAACTTGCACATGAATGAAATAGATTTGTAATACACTAATTTTCAGTCATATAAAACATAATATATTTATTTGTATCTACCATAATTCTTCCATTTTCAACAGGGAATTTACTCATTATCAGTACGTTGACGCTTAATCGAGAATATAAATGAGCTACGGAATAGAGACTATACAGCTTATCCAATAAACTTATGTAAACAAATACAAACCAATTAATTATGATCTCATGAAATTGTCATATTAATAAAAACGCTTTGCATGATATATACAGCTTTTCCAAAAGTGTCGAGGCACAATTACATAAGATTTTATAGTGTAATTTTGCCTACACGCTTACACCAACCTCTGTATCTCCCTGTTGATCAGATATAGAACGGTGGTGGCAGCAGATCAAGAAAGGTGTAGGCAAATTTACCTACACCTTTCCAAAACATGCATATATCACTGATTACCTTGCCGTTAATCATTATATATGCAAAAAATGATTATTTCATAATCTCCGCATTTCCCTGCTTTTTTCTACTAAAAGGTTTCGGATTAGAGTAATTTCCATTATGTAGTATTCCATTTTTTGCCTACTTACGTCTATTCTAAGCAGGGAGTGTAAATATCAACTGCCTATATCCATCGGGACAACTGCACATACTTATTTTACTAATAGACAATGTTTTACTGTTGTCTACCAATGTGGAGTACGTGCTCCACAGTCGTGAATATACTGCCTCATTATTGTGAAGCAGCAGATCCACAATTGTAGTTGCATGAAATAAAGTAATATAGATGTAAGGTACATTGTATAAAACGAATAAGAAAAGGGGTATTATGTTAACATAAGATGCTGCTACCCGGTAATAGCATTATGTAAATATAAAGAATACTAAGAAAGGAAACAGAGGAAATAAGAGAAATAGAACAAAAAAATAAGATGCTTGGCAAACAGATTTGCAAGGAAAGGTGTAAACCATTTATCCAATATTCCAGTAGTTACATGATAAGCGGTTACACCTTAAACTTTAATAGAATTTACTTTCCTTTTTTGCGATGAACCGACGAATGATTTTTCTCCAAGTCACTTATTATTGTCGCATCCATTACATTCGTGTATATTTGTGTGGTTTTCACGCTCTTATGCCCCAAAAGCTTCTGCACAGTTGTGATATTGACACCATTATAAATTAATAATGTAGCATTGGTATGTCGAGCAGTATGAAATGACACCTTTTTAGCCAGTCCTGCTAACCGGGCAATTATTATTAGTTCTTTGTTCACATTTGAGTTATCCCTTAAATGAAAAAAGTCTTGTAGGTTTGCCTGATATTTATTCAAAATTAGAATTCCTTTTCCACTAAAAAGTAAATATAATGGTAATCGAACTTCAGTACCGGTTTTAATAGATTTATATATCAACCATGTCTCCTGATGCATCTCTACAATGTTATCAGGCTTCATATTTACAAAATCAGAATATCGCATACCAGCATAGCAACAGAACAAAAATGCATCTAATGTTTTCTGGTATTTCGTATAGCGTCCTGTCAATTGCAAGGTCTCTAACTTTTCCAATTCTTCCGGAGACAAATGCGTATGGCCGTTTTCTACAGTTTTAATTTTATATTTTCTGAAGGCATATTTTTGTATATCCATATATTCTTTATTAATGGCTACATTAATATGGCGTTTCAAGTGTTTCATGTGTTTGGCTATCGTGTTGGTGTGATATCCTTTTGACTGCAGAAAGTATTCGAAAGAGGATACAAATTCAAAAGTTAGATCTGAAAATGTTACATTTTTCTTAAATTCTTGTAAAAGAGCAAGCGTAGACAAATGATTGCGTTTAGTACTCTCTTTTAAGCCAGAAGTCATTACCTCTTGCTTGAAAAAGGGAATAAACGAAGATTTATCTTCCTGTTCTTGCTTTTCAGAAAGTACATCTTTTAGAACATCCAAATTAATTGCTTTACCCTGTTGCCAGAGTTCAAGTTCACGCTTTTCTATCGTTGCGACAAATTCATAAATTAATCGATTTAAAGCGTCTGCATTAGGATGGTTTTTAACTAGTAGTTTCTTTGCATCCCATTGGTCGGGTCTCAAGTAGACTTTTGTCGAAAAATACTTCTTTTTCCTGTTCAGATAGGCCTCTACCTGTACCAGAGCCATACCTTTCTTGTTAAGGCTCTTTTTCCTGTTGTACACCAAACTGTAAATAATCTTGTTCATCATTAGTTGTTTTAGTTAATACTATGAACAAATAAGACGGGATAATGTGCTATAGAAGAACTAAATAAGGCTTAATATCTGCAAAACTATGCCTCAAAAGAGTTTTTGCTATTTTGTATTTCCTTTATAAAAAAGGTAAATCTACGTAAATTGGCTTTCAATTTTATTCCTCCGACATGCATTATTAACACTTTTTGTTTAAAAGAGAAGGGGTATATTAAGGAATAACAGTAAAGAAGGGGCTTCATAGTGATAGCATTTAAATAGTTATTTAGACTTTTTTAGTGCAAAAAAGCTGCTGTTAAGCATAAAAACAAGCGTTCAGTTAACAAATTGATAGATTTACAAGGTTTTTTCAACAAAATAATTGTTCGTTTCAGTTTTATTAATATATTTGCATTTTGTTAGAGTAAAGAAACAATTAATGTAAAGTTAAACTTTAAGAGAGAATTTATGAAAAGAAAATTAATGCTGTTATTGGCCTGTCTTTTTGTTGGAATAGGCCTAGTAACTGCCCAAACTCAGACCATCACGGGTGTTGTGATTTCTGAAGAAGATGGGCAGCCAGTTATTGGAGCCTCTGTATTGGTAAAAGGTACTCAACTTGGTACTATTACCGGTGTAGATGGTGATTTTACTTTATCGAACGTACCAAGTTCTGCGAAAACATTGCAAATTTCGTACATTGGTATGCAAACACAAGAGGTGGTGATTAAGCCTAACTTAAAGATCGTATTGAAGGCAGATGCAGCCTTATTAGACGAGGTTGTTATTGTAGGATATGGTTCTAGTAAGAAGCTGGGTTCAGTTGTTGGTTCTGTTACAGCTGTAAGTGGTGAAAAACTGGAGAAAAAACCTGTTGCAAACATCGGGGATGCTTTGCAAGGACAAGTTGCAGGTTTGCAAGTATTTACTCCTAGCGGAGAACCTAGTGGAACGGTACAGATGCGTTTGCGTGGTGTTAGTTCTATTAATAGTAGTTCTGAACCATTATTTATATTGGATGGCTCTCCTATTTCTTCCGGTGCATTTACTGCATTAAATCCCAATGATATTGAAAGTATGACCGTATTGAAAGATGCATCTTCAACTGCCATTTACGGTTCACGTGCAGCAAACGGTGTTGTAATCTTAACTTCTAAAAGAGGAAAAAGAGGAGAAAAGGCCAAAATTACGATAAGCGCCCAATATGGTGTATCGAAAATGACTGGAGATAACATTACCATGATGAATGCCGAACAATGGCTGAACTTGCAGGAAGTACTTGACCCATCATTGAAAACGAATCAGTCTTTTCAAAGCGAAAAGGATTTCTATATTAAAAACGGAATTTCTACAGATTGGGCTGATGTGTTCTTTGGAGGTACAGCACCTATGCAGCAATATGACTTGAGTATTTCCGGTGGAACGGAAAGTTTAAATTACTTCTTATCCTTCGGACATTATGATGCCGATGGTATAATGGATGATTCTAATTTACGCCGTGAGACACTGCGCTCAAACATCGAAACAAATATAACTAAATGGTTAAAGGCAGGGGTAAACTTAAATCTATCATATCAAAAGTATGCTACAGCAGCTTTTGGTACTACTGCTAATCAAGTATATAATAAAGCATATGCAGCCCGCGTTTATCGCCCGGACCAAAGCTACTATGAAGTTTTACGTGATGACAATGGAAATTTCATTGGTTATGGTGACCGCTTGGACTACTTCGATAAATTAAATTACTATAATCCATATTATTTATCAGAGATACAACCTGCTTCACGCGATATGGCACGTATCAATGGCAATACATTTATCAATATCAATCCAATCAAAGGATTGAATATTCGTGCAGCTCAAGCTGTTGAAGCTTTTGATTATCGATACTCTTATAAGGCTTTACCTATTGGCCCGTTTGAAGGTGCAGGTAGTGCAACAGAGTCTTTCCAACGCTATTACTCATTTACCTATACTAATACTGCAGAGTATAAATTTACAGCATGGAATAATCATAATTTCAGTGCCCTAATAGGACAAGAATCTATTATTACCAAGAACCAATCATTTACATCTGAGGTAGAGGGGTTAACTGATCCGCGTTTAATGCTATTAAGTGCAGCAAGTAATGCAACAATGCCTTCTCATTCAAAATATGATAAGATTTTTAATTCTTACTTTGCCACTTTCAGCTATAATTATGATGAAAAGTACTATTTAGATCTTACTTATCGTAGAGATGGTTCATCATTGTTTGGTTTGAATTCTCAATGGGGTAATTTCTGGTCTGCAGGTGCAATGTGGGATTTAAAGAAAGAAAATTTCCTGAGTGACATATCTTGGTTGAATCAATTACAGTTAAAAGCTAGTTACGGTTCTGTAGGTAACTCTTCAGGTCTTGACCCTTATATGTCATTTGGTCTAATTGGAACAGGTCCATTATATGGTGGGCAGAGTGGTACTGCAGTTGCCAATCCAGCCAATCCCGATTTGACTTGGGAAGTTGTTAAATCTACAAATGTCGGATTAAGTACTCGTTTGTTTGATCGTGTAAGTTTGGATATAGAATTCTATAACCGCATGACAGAAAATATGCTTATGGAAATCCCTTACTCTTTTACAACCGGTTTTGCATCGGGTTGGGGCAACGTAGCAAATATGCGTAACCGAGGAGTAGATATTACTGCAAATGTAGATGTATTGAGAGATGTTAACGGTTTTGACTGGACTATCTCAGCTAACGTGAACTATAATAAGAATGAAATTACTCAATTATTTAATGGACTGGACGAATATGTATTGGCAAATACCGGTCTGAAACTTGAAGTAGGCAAACCATACGGAGAATATTATTATACCAGATGGGCAGGTGTCGATCCACGAGATGGTTACAATACGTGGTATGATAAGAATGGAAATTTAACTAAAACTTATTCCGCAGATGATGCTGTCTTTTTAGGAAAGCAACGCTATGCTCCATGGTCAGGTGGTTTCGGTACTCGACTCGCTTGGAAAGGTATAACGGTCAGCGCTGATTTCTCATTTATGCTTGGGCAATACATGGTAAATAACGAACGCTGGTTTACAGAGAATCCACAAATGGCCAACAGCCGCAATCAAACCACTGCAATGTTGACTATGTGGCAAAAGCCCGGTGATATAACCAATATCTCGACTCCGGACTCTCCTATGCAATTTGATTCTCATTTACTGGAGAATGCTTCATTCATGCGTCTGAAAAATTTAACCGTAAGTTATACTATGCCTCAACGCATAATGAAAAAAACTGGATTCATTGAAGATGCAAAAATATTCTTTGTAGGACGTAATTTATTAACTGTTACTAAATACAAAGGATTTGATCCGGAGATCAACAGTAATATGCAATTAGGAAACTATCCGAATACAAAGCAATTCTCATTCGGCCTTGAACTTACTTTCTAAACATTAACTACAAAAGAGATTAAAACAATGAAGAAAATATATATCATATTAGCAACATTGCTTGTTACAGGTCTCTCTTCCTGCGATATGGAAAAATACCCATACAGCTCAGTTGAAGAGTCTCAATACCTGGCAACAATGAACGACTTTACAAATGCACGTATCGGAATATATTCCTACTATCGTTCCATAACGACAGGTGGATACATATTAACCCCTGAATTACAATGCGATGATTTCCATGCCACAGCTGGTTTTTCCAATTCATATGGTAATCAGTATCGCTGGGACTTCCAATCTTCAGACGGCAACGTAGAAGGTGTATGGCAAAATCATTATGCACACATTGCACGGTGTAACTACTTTATTGATGGTTACAATAAAGTGCTGGATGGTACTGTTACCGATTTGAGTGATGCAAATAAAGAACTTATTGCAGCTTATGCCGGTGAAGCATATTTCACAAGAGCTTATAACTACTTTCAATTAGTGGGGTATTTTTGCAAAGCTTACAACCCTGCAACTGCAGAAAGTGATTTAGGCTTACCCCTGCAATTGGTCTATTCTCCGACATCAGATGCAAGTGCTTATCCGGGACGTTCTTCTTTGAAAGCAACCTATGAACAAATCCTTAGTGATTTGACAGAGGCTAAGAAACTTGTAAATACAAGTAAAACGGTTACTCAAGCACAAAACGTTTTAAACTATATTTCGCAAGATATAGTAACAGCATTTCAAGCACGCGTTGCATTGCAAATGAAAGATTATACAACAGCTATCAGTAACTCGACTTCGCTGATCAATACAGGGAAATACCCTTTATTGAACTCGGAAGACGGAGGAGAAGCTTTCCGTAATATGTGGGTAAAAGATACTGGTTCTGAAGTAATCTGGCAAATTTACATGAGTGCAGATGAATTGGGAAGCGCCACAGGAACCAGTTTCTGGGGACAGTATAAAAAGGATGATCCTTCTTCACAAGTAATGGACTACATTCCTTCACAAAAGCTTATCGACCTTTATGAACAAGATCGTGATATTCGTTTTGCTGCTTATTTTGCTCCTTTCACATTAAAAGTCTCTACCGGTGCAACAGGAGATATTTACGTATTCGACAAATATCCTGGTAATCCGGATATTTATAATGTAGTAAGCGTTGACAATCATTATACTAATAAATCGAAGCCTTTCCGGATTTCAGAACAGTATCTGATTGCAGCTGAAGCCTATGTAGGTAACAACGACATCGTTAACGGAGCAAAATATCTGAACTTACTAAGAGCTAGTCGCCTTGTAGATTATGTAGATGTTACTTATAATAGCCCGAACACTTTATTAGCTGATATCCAAGACGAACGTCACAAAGAATTAGTTGGCGAAGGTTTTCGTCTGACAGATTTGAAACGGTGGGGATTAGGAGTAAATCGTGAAGATGCAACTCAGGACGCAGCTTTGGTTTTATTGCCTGGTGGTACCAATACAACAGCTTTAACTAAAACAGCTGATGACTTCCGAATGGTATGGCCCATTCCTAAATCGGAAACAGACGTTAATCCGCAGATCAAAGGCCAACAAAATCCCGGATATTAATTTGTTGAATTCTTAACTTTTGAAATATGAAATATTTGAATATATATTTATTGGCTTTATTGACAATCTTTATTGTCGGATGTTCGGATGATGATCCAGCAATGAACAGTGCAAGTACGACAGTCTCATTTACACAATCAGAAGTGACGTTCAATGAGAATGCCGGCATAGTAAAAGTTCCTCTAACAATTGAGGGCGAACGAAATGGAATGATTAAAGTAACATTTAAAGTTGAAGATGGCAGTGCCATTGTAAACGAACATTATATTGTTACCACTACAACCGTTTATATTCCTACTGATGCCAATGATACTTTTGGTTGCGAGATTCGTTTATTAGATGATGGTATGACTGAGAATGATGACCGTAATCTGAAAGTAACTATTGAAAATGTAGAAGGTGCACAGACAGGAGCAACCTCTACATGCAATGTTATACTAAAAGATGTGGATAAGAATCCATATTTCAAACTGATGGGCACTTGGACATTTAATGCTGTAAAAGCAACAGACGGTAGTGCAGTTAGCTTTACTGTAACAATCTCTGATGGCGGAGATGAAGCAAACCTAGAAAAGAGTTATGTCTTCAATGGATTTACAGATGGAAAGGGATATGATGCAACCATACCTTGGACTGTAGATTATAATAAAGCTTCCGAGACACTTTCTCTAGTGCAAGGACCGACTTATGCAAAATACAATTTTGGATTTGTGGGTGAAGTACGGGTATGTCCAATGGATCTTACTGCAGCATTATCCAAATCCCTAGAAGGTACTTGGAATGAAACATTCGACAGGATTGACTTTGATCCTAACGGAATTATCGGTGTAGGTGTATTCGACTCCGGAGAGTATGCAGGCTATTGGGCTGTATATGCAGAATGCTACATGGTCAAAAAATAAATTGTTCTTTGAATAATTGACTTTATGTATAGAAAAGGCTATGCTACTTTTATGGCATAGCCTTTTCATCATTAATAAGATTGAAATATGAAAAAAGCTATTATCATCCTTATTCTGGCTTTCCTGGTCTGTTCAGGACGGCTTTTTGCAGCTCCGCGCACTCCGCAGCAAGCATTAGAAGTTGCCCGCACATTTGTACGTTCTCATGTCAATATGAAACACATTGATACAAAGGAGTTAAGACTGACAAATGGACAAAACATACAGACACGAACTATGGTTTATCCTGCTTATTATATCATCAATACAGGGAATGATAGTGGATTCGTCATCATTTCAGGGGATGATTGTGCACGGGAAGTACTAGCATATTCAGATAAAGGAAATCTGAATTATGAACATTTACCTGCCAACGTTAGGTATTGGTTGGATTTCTATACTGCTGAAATAAAACGAATGAATACAAACGGCAATTCTGTGAAGAACCCAACTGAAGTTCAAAATTCGGCAACAAGAGTAATTCCTCCAGTAGTCACACCTCTATTGGACAAAATAGAATGGGACCAAGGAAATCCTTATAATCTGGATTGTCCGGAAGAAAAAGGAGAACTCACTGTTACTGGCTGTGCTGCTACGGCACTTGCCATGGTAATGAAATATTATGAATATCCCAAACACGGAACAGGAAGTTACAGTTATACAACCGCAACTTTAAAAAAATCACTTTCCGTAAACTTTGAAGAGACCAACTATAAATGGGATCTGATGCTGCCTCAATATACAAATGCAGCAACTGAAGAACAAAAGAAAGCTGTAGCCGAATTGATGCTCCACTGTGGTGTAGCTATGGATATGGATTATAACCTGAGTGCAGCCGGTGGTAGCGGAGCCGGTATCTTCAAACAACATAATGCCCTGACAAAATTTTTCGGGTATAATCCTAATATATACTTTGAAGGACGTGATTATAATACTGAAGGACGCTGGAAAAATATGATTCAAAAAGAATTGATTGCCGGGCGCCCTGTTCTATACAGTGGACAAAGCACCGAAGGAGGTCATGCATTCGTATTGGATGGCTGTGATGAGAATGACATGTATCATTTTAACTGGGGATGGAGCGGATATGCAAATGGATATTATTCCTTAAGCTCCCTGAATCCAGGATCAGGTGGCACAGGAAGTGGAAGTGGCGCCTATAATGATATGCAATATATTATGCTCCTTGTACAACCGAAGACAACAGGAGAAGTTATTAGTGGCTTTACATTAGAGGGAAGCATGGATATTACAAAAAATCAATATGAAAGAAATGAAAGTATCAGTGCTAAGTTTACCAAAATATGGAACACTTCTACTCCTATGAGTGGTGTCATCGGATTAGCCCTATATCAAGGAGATGAGTTCATCACATTTCTTACAACACCCACTTCAATTTCCAACATTGGTGTAGGAAGTGGTTGGAATAGTATTACATTCAGCGGCACAATTCCATCTACTGTACCTAACGGCAAATATCAACTTCATTTTGCCTCACAAAAGGAAGGTGAAAAAGCACCAAGCATGTTACGTGGTCTGGAAGGTAGAAGTATCTGTTATAGTGTAGAGCTTACTGCTAACAGTGTCCTACTAAGCAGCATAGAGAACAGTTCCGATTTGTATCAACTTGCTCCTGCAGAACTTATTGGTGAAGCTGTAGAAGGAAAAGATATATCTTTCAAAATACAAATCGAAAATAAAGGTCTAAAATATGAAGATGATTTTGCCATATATATACGTAAGAACGGAGCGTTACTCCCATACACGCGCATTAGCGATTATACTGTAATACCAAGTAATACTTCCAGCACTATCACTATCACAGGGAATCCCGATTTACCAGTTGGAGAATACTATGCTATAGGAAGTTACCGTAAAGATGACACCTGGAAACAGTTTACCAACAGTGAGTTGAGACTGGTTTTCACAATTAAAGATGTAGAAACAGGTATTGGGCAAACCGAATCTTCTAAAGGGTTAAAGGTCATTCCTACAAATACCGGTTTAGAAATCACAAGTGAAAATTCCAGCGAAGATATTGATATATTTTCTAGTCAGGGAGTTAAGATAACGAGCATAAAAGGAACACAAATAACCATTCCATTGTCTCAAAGTGGACTATATATCCTAAGGCAAGGTAAAAATACTCTAAAAGTATTGTACAATCCAAAACGCTAAATATCCGTACAAATAAAAAGGATGAATTCATTTGAGAAATCAAGAATTCATCCTTTCTATTATATAGTTAAACTTCCTTCTTTCAAAATATCCACCAATATCGGCTTTACCCCACTCACGAAACACTCCACAGCAATTACCATCAGAATAAGCCCCATCAGGCGCATCATCACATTATTTCCCGTTTCCCCTAAAACTTTTACCAGTC
>ENA-UOOA01001387-UOOA01001387.1-human-gut-metagenome-genome-assembly--contig:-P61old-NODE-1387-length-39529-cov-7.117140_pt1 | contig 39529 bp, 30 predicted proteins | sample MGYA00242467_ERZ724014 | MGnify/ENA metagenome assembly ERZ724014 | reverse complement strand
TTTATAAAGACGGCAAACTCGGTTTGCCGAGGTGCAGGTGATTCTCACCTGCCGCAGAGTTTGAGGGCGCGGAGCCCTCATGTTCTTTCTCCCCGTCGGCGGTTCCAACCGCTAACGGACGAGAAGCGAAGCTTCGAGAGCCGACGGGCACAGCGCATGACCTTGGGGATTCCGCCGGAGCTCTCGAACTTGATGAATCAAGTTCTCGCCATTGAGCGGATTGGACCGCTCCGGCGGGGGATTTCGTGCTATGCACGACCAACTTACGCAGTTGGACTGCGGCAGATGCAGAGCACCTGCACCATAATATTTTATAAAGACGGCAAATCCTCAAAAAAGTTTTGATATTTCCATTTGAAGCATTGACAATACGGAAAAGATGATTATAATTATATCTATTCAAATAATAAAACAGGATATTCAAATATGAACAATAAAATTCCTGCGGTCGAAAAAACCATCGCGCTTCTGGAACTGCTGGCAAAACTCCCGGAAGGCGCCACACAGGCGGAACTGAAGAAGGAGCTGGGCATCTCCATGAGTACGGCATACCGTATTCTTCAAACACTGCTGAAACACAAATGGATCAGGAAGAACGCCGATACGAAATACTCGCTCGACAACGGGCTTCTTCCCCTGCTCTACCCCTTCCGTAACAGCATGGAGCTGCTGGAACATGCTCAAAAGGTCATCGACAGAGTTTCAGCGGAAAATGAAATGGCGTGCAAACTCTCCATCCGCCGAGGAACCGAGCAAGTCACCATCATGCGTGCGGAACCGGAGGGACCATTCGCTCTGACCGGACAGGTCGGTTCAAGTTTTCCCGTGATCGAAGGGTCCGTCGGCGCCGCGCTGCTCTGTGGCGAGAGCGATGATGAAATCATGGAGCTGATTCAGGAGTGCAGCACAGACCTTGCGGAAAAACAGGAACCGGAACTGGTATTGAAAGCTGTGGGCGAAGTCCGTATGAAAGGCTATGCGGTCAACCTGCGCAAAAACCGCTGGAACATTGCGGCAATGTCCATGCCGGTCAGGGATGCGGAAGGCTCGGTCATCGCTGCAATCACACTGATCGGGGCGGAATCCGATTTTGCCGGAAAAAAGCGCAGCAAACTGGTTTCCGTTCTCAAAGACGCAGTCCGGAAATGTTCAGAAGGTTCATGCAGAACACAAGGAGAGGAATAATGTTCACGGAAGAAGCGGAAAGACTCTCAAGATACATCCTTGCGGAAGATTCCGAAATCGAATTCAGAATCCGAAGCGGAACGGAGATGTACCGCAAAGGATTCGGGCACTTTGTACTGAAAGATGCGGAAGGAGGAGAAGTCGCGGGGGCGACAATCCGCCTGAAGCAGAAAACGCATGAATACAAATTCGGCTGTAATGCGTTCATGATCGACTCTTTTCCGGAAAAAGAACAGAACGAACGCTATGAGAAGGTCTTCGGCAGTCTCTTCAATCTTGCGGTGGTTCCGTTCTACTGGAGCGATCTGGAGCCGGAGCAGGGAAAAACGCGCTTCACGAAAGAGAGCCCGTTCATTTACCGGCGTCCGGCGCCGGACCGCGTATTGGAATTCTGCGGAAAATACGGGATCATGCCGAAAGGGCATCCGCTCTGCTGGCACAACTTCTGGCCGGGCTGGGTTCCGAATAACACAAAGGACGTCATGCGTCTTCTGGAAAAACGTTTTGAAGAAATTTCGGAGCGTTACAGGGATAAAATCCCGGTATGGGACGCGGTCAACGAAGCACAGACGCTTCACCCGTCGTGCAGGAAAAACGCACCGCCGCTCCCCCCGGATTACGTGGAACAGGTTTTTCATCTTGCCGACCGTTTTTTCCCGGACAACCGGAAGCTCTACAATGACGACAGCACGTGGTGGAACTTTCAAGGCGATTACACCCCGGTTTATCTTCTGGTGAGACATCTGCTGGAACGGGGCTGCAAGGTCGGCGGGCTCGGACTCCAGTATCACATGTTCGGCAATATGACCGGAGACAACTGCATCGGCGTCAACCGCCCGCTGAATCCCCGTTGCATTCTCCAGTGCCTGGATCAGTATCAGAAACTGGGGATTCCCGTCAACTTCTCCGAAGTCAGCGTCATCAGCCGCCGCGATCTCGGCGACGGAGACAGATTTCAGGAACTGGTTGCGGAAAAACTCTACCGTCTCTGGTTCAGCCATCCGGCAACCGAGGCAATCGTCTGGTGGAATATGGTGGACGGAACCGCGGCATATGCTCCGCTGGGCAGTGAGGAAGGGGAAAACTCCCTGCGTGCGGGCCTGGTCAACTACGATTTCACGCCGAAACCGGCATTCAGGGCGCTGGAACGGCTCATCAAACGGGAATGGCACACGGAAACGGTTCTGGAATACAGAGCCGGAGCCGACAACCGTTTTCACGGTTTCTATGGTAAATACGATGCGGAAATCGAGACGGAGCACGGCAGAGAATGCCGTGAGTTCGATCTGAGCAGATTCTCCGGCAACGAATTCAATTTCATGATAAAATAAGGAAAAAAAGATGAATCCGAAAATCGACCCGTCCACACTCAAAATCACGGACATGCGCTTTGCCGACATCGACGGCGCGCCGAAGCGCTGCACACTCCTCAAGATTTACACCAATCAGGGAATCACCGGCTACGGCGAGGTGCGCGACGCCTCCAGCCGCACTTATGCGGCAATGCTCAAAAGCCGCATCCTGGGCGAAAATCCCTGCAACGTCGAGAAAATTTTCCGCCGCATCAAACAGTTCGGCGGAGACTCGCGGCAGGCGGGCGGCGTCTGCGGAATCGAAGTTGCGCTGTGGGACATCGCGGGCAAGGCGTGGGGCGTCCCCGTATGGCAACTCCTCGGCGGGAAGTTCCGTGACAGAATCCGCATCTACTGCGACACCGACTCCGAAGGCGGCGGGCGCGATATGGGCAAAGCTCTCAAAGACCGCATGGCGCAGGGCTATACTTTTCTGAAAATGGACCTCGGCATCGAGCTTCTGATGGATGTCCCCGGAGCCCTTTCCGCACCGCTCGGTTTTCTTGAGAAAATGCGGGAATACAAACAGACGGTCTTTTCCACGCCCCACGGCTCCATCGACCCCCGCGCCATGCGCGGCGAAGCCTACGATCTCTTCAACACGGCACATCCTTTCACTGGAATCCACATTACGGAAAAAGGGCTCGACTACCTCGAAAAATACATGGCGGACTGCCGGGAGGTCACAGGCTATGAAATCCCGATTGCGATCGACCACCTCGGGCATATTCCGCTGGAAGACTGCATCAAACTGGCAAAACGCCTGGAAAAGTTCAATCTTGCATGGATGGAGGACCCCGTTCCGTGGCAGATGACCAGCCAGTATGTGCGTCTGGCGAACTCCACCACAACTCCTGTCGGCACCGGAGAAGACATGTATCTCAAGGAATCCTTCAAACCTCTGTTTGAATCCGGCGCGCTCGCAGTGGTTCATCCCGACGTATTGACGGCGGGCGGCATTCTCGAAACGAAAAAGATCGGCGACATGGCGGAGGAATACGGAGTCCAGATGTCGATCCACATGGCGGAAAGCCCGGTCGCGTGCATGGCGGCGGTCCACGTCGCCGCGGCGACACGCAATTTCATGGCGCTTGAGGTGCACAGCGTTGATGTCCCGTGGTGGGAAAATCTGGTGAAAGGCGTTCCGGTTCCGCTGATCAGGGACGGCTTCATCGACGTTCCGGACAAGCCGGGGCTCGGCATCGACGAACTCAACGAGGAACTGATCGCGGAAAAACTCCATCAGGATTTCCCGGTCGCATGGGAATCCACGGAGCAATGGGATAAAGAATGGGCGAACGACCGTCAATGGTCATAAAAAAGGAGCATTCATAATGACCCGGCGAAGTGATGTACTCAAGCCGTTTGAGCAGAAAAAAGCGTTCATGGAAGACCGTGTCAGACACGGAATCGAACAGAACCGCAAAGGGACAGCATCTCTGCATTTCAAAGACGCGGAAGGCAGGGAGGTAAACGGCGCGCATATCGAGATCAGGCAGAAAACACATGACTTCCATTACGGAGCCAACCTGTTCATGCTTGACGAATTCAATTCGGAAGAACAGAATCAGGCTTACAGGAAATATTTTGCGGAAACGTTCAATATGGCGACGCTCCCGTTTTACTGGAGCGATCTGGAACCGGAACAGGGGAAACCGCGTTTTGCCAAAGACAGTCCGAAAGTCTACCGCCGTCCCGCCCCCGATCTCTGCCTCGAATACTGTGAAGCGAATGGAATCGAACCTAAAGCACATTGTTTGAATTACGCTCATTTTACACCGCAGTGGGCAAAGGGCGACATCTGGAAGGAAAAGCATCTCCTCGACAAGCGGTTCAGAGAGCTTGCGGAACGTTACTCGGGACGCATTCGCGACTGGGAGGTCACGAATGAGACGTTCTGGGGGATGCGCATCCCCGGCTACTGCACGTTTTACGATCAGGATGACTTCATCGAATGGAGTTTCGAAACCGCGGAACGCTACTTCCACACAAACCGCCTGATCATCAACGAAGCGCATAGCAGGATCTGGGACAATGAACATTATCAGGGCAACCGCAGTCCTTATTACATGCAGATCGAGCGGGCGATCCGGAACGGCGCGCGCATTGACTGCATCGGAATGCAGTTCCACATGTTCTACCGGGCGGAAAAAGAAGCGGAGGAAACCGCGCAGTTCTATGACCCGGAACGGATTTTCGATGTTCTCGACACCTATGCGAAACTCGGCAGAAGCATCCAGATCACCGAGCTCACGATTCCCGCCTATGCCTATACGGAGGAAGACGAGGAGATTCAGGCGGAAATCATCAGACATCTTTACAGCATGTGGTTCAGCCATCCGGCAATGGAAGCGATTTTATACTGGAATCTGGCGGACGGTTTTGCACACGGGGCAAAGCAGGGCGACATGACAGCGGGGGAAAACTATTTTCACGGCGGACTGCTGCGCTATGATTTCACGCCGAAAGCATCCTGCCGCACGATTCAGGACCTGTTCCAAAAGGTCTGGCGCACGAATCTCTCGCTTGATACGGAGACGGACGGACTTGCGTTCAAAGGTTTTTACGGAACGTATGAGCTGGAAATCACAGCGGACGGAAAAACGGAAAAGCGGGACATTCATCTTGACAGACACTCCAATAACAAATTCGATATTATCATCTGATTTTCAAATGAAAGGAAATACACCATGCCCTCACTGAAAGACATGAGAGAAAAAGCCAAAGAAGCCGGCCTGATGAAGCTGGACAAACTCATTGCGACACGCCAGCGTATCCCGGACTGTGAATTTCCGGTTCCGGTGAAAGAACTCTGCGAACGGTATGAAAAACTCTATACGGGATGCATCAACGACGTCATGCGCGAACTCTGCCTCCTGAATCAGAATCTGCCGTCCGAAATCATGCCGCTCCGCGATGAAATGACCGTCTGCGGAGAAGCCTTCACCGTCAAGAGCGCCCCCAATGTCATGATCGAAGGGGAAATGACATTCCGTGCGCAGATGCTCGACGATTTCAAACCCGAAGGAGTTGTCGTGTGGGATACCTCCGAAGACACCGAAGCCTCTCTCTGGGGCGGCGTCATGACAGCCACGGCGATTACCAAAGGAATCCGCGGCGCGGTCATTTCCGGCGGCATCCGCGACACGAAGCAGATTCTCGAACAGAAGTTTCCCGTATTCTACAAATACCGCACAAGCAACGGCTCCCTCGGACGCTGCATGATCACGCACTACCAGGTGCCCGTCCGCATCGGCAAGGTCACGGTCCGCCCCGGAGACATCATCTTCGGCGACATCGACGGAGTGCTCTGCATCCCCCGCGAAATCGCCTATGACGTTCTCCTCCGCGCAGAAGGCATCGAACGCAATGAAGTCGATATCTTCTCATGGGTCCGGCAGGGCGACACCATCTCCGAGATCATCGACAAAGGCGGTTACTTCTGAAACAAGCGGGAAAAGAAAATGCCTGAACTCAAACTATGCTGGCTCGGACAGAGCGGTTTTCTGATTTCCGGCGGAAAAACGGAAATCATCGCAGACCCGTATCTCTCCGATTCGTGTCTCAAGCTCAACAGCAGGCTGGACCACACGCGCCATACACCGATCGTCCGCAATCCGGCGGAACTGACGCCGGATTATTATCTCATCACGCATCCACACGCCGATCATTTCGACCCGGAGACCATCGCCCCGGTCATGGAAAATTCTCCGGAGACAGGTTTTCTCTGCCCGCCGAGCTGCATTGACAAGATCAGGACGTTCTTTCCGGGAAAAGAGGAACGCTTCGAATTCCTTGCGACCGGAAAAAAGTATGATCTCGGCAGCGGTGTCGGACTCATTGCCATTCCCGCCGCCCATGAGACGCTTGCAAAAGATGAGAACGGCGAGTATCTTTCCATGAGTTACCTGCTGAATTTCACGAAGGTGGGAAAGTCCGTATTCATTGCGGGCGACACGGTTCCGTATGCGGGACAGGCGGCGGAGATCATGCGTTTCCTGCCGGATGGATATGAACTGTCCATGCTCCTGCCGGCGAACGGGCGCGATGCGGAGCGGGCGGCGCTGGGAATCCTCGGAAATATGGACATCGACGAGGCAATCGGGCTGGCGAAAGAGTGCAAAGCGGCATATCTGATTCCATGCCATATCGGGATGTTCGCGGGCAACGACCCGAAGGAGCCGGTCACAAAGGAATACTGCGAAAGCAAAGGAATCAGGACGATCCTGCCGGAAGCGGGAAAGGAGTTCTTTTTATGAATCAATATGCGGAAACCGTCGAAAAAAACAACGGCTATCTCTACATCCTCCGCCGCACCGTCCCGCCGTGGCGCTGGCGCGAAAATCTGGACGAGCTTGTGCGGCTCTGCCCGAAATACGGAATTGATGAAGTCTGCATCAAGATCGATACCGGCACGTTCACGCATTATTACCCGTCCTTTGAGTGGCTGGAAAATTACCGGAAAATCCTTCTGCAGATCAAAAAAGAACTGAACGAGGTCGGAGTCAACTACTCCCTGAATCCGAACGTCACGCAGGGGCACGGCGACCGCGGGCGCAATATCTGCAAACAGCATCCGGACTGGCCCATGTGCACCAATCCCGACGGAACCCACGCCACGGACTGTGCCTGCAACATCGGCGGAGGCTGGCGCGACTACATACGAAAGCAATGGACCATCTATGCAGAAACCCGCCCCGTCTCCATCTGGATGGAGGACGATCTGCGCACCTTCAACCATGGTCCGGCAGGCATCGGCTGCTTCTGTCAGGAGCATATCCGCCGTTTCAATGAAAAACTCGGCACCCATTACACGCGGGAAGAGCTCGCGGAAAAAATCTTTGCCCCCGGCGTCCCTGATCCGCTCCGTGTGCAATGGCTGGAATTTCTCAACGAGATGACGCTTGAAGTCATGAGGATGTGTGAGGAGACCGTTCATCAGGTCTCGCCGGAAACGGTATTCGGACTCATGTCCAGCGGACCGGACGCACACGTTGCAGAGGGGCGCGACTGGCAGGCAATGTACTGCGTCATGTCCGCGGACGGAAAATATCCCGTGCTCAGCCGCCCTCCCCTCGGCAATTATTCCGAAGCCGGACTGCCGGGGCTGTGCGGGACTTCGACCCAGATTCTGATGACCCGTTCCGTTTTCGGAAACGCATGTATCGAAGAAGGCGAGATCGAGAATTTTCCCTATACAGGCTACTCCAAAACCAATACGTTCCTGTGCCTCCAGAATTCCGTCGCAATCGGATGCGGCAACGATGCCGTCACGCTCAATCTCTATGATCACTGCGGAACCCCGATGTCGGCGACGGAGGATATTCTGCAGGCTCTTTCCTGCGGCAAAGAGTATCTGAATACGCTGAAATCCATCATTCAGCCGCGCGGAAAAGATCGCGGCGTCAGGGTCTATTTCCATCCCGATTCAGGCAAATCGAAACAGCTTGACGCAAGAACACACAATTTCTTCGGCGATGTCGGAGCCACGCTCGAAATGCTGAAAATGCTTGGTATCGCGGCGACAATCAACGAAGACGCCGTCACGGTTCTCGCGGGACAGAGCATCCGTTCCGCCCCGGACGATGAAATCCTCCGCATTCTGAAACAGGGCGCATTCATTGATTCCGTTGCATTCCAGGCTCTTTGCGAAATGGGGTATGCGGAACTGACCGGGGCGGATTACGTGGACTCTTTCCCCCTGAACACGACGTATCCGGTTTCCGGCGAACGCTTCTACAATGAAAAATTCGGCGGCACACCGCTGCACGCCTTCTCGCTTGCAATTCACGGGCAGCGCCCGCTGTTCACGGTCATGAAACCGCACAGGGGAAGCGAGGAGATCACCGAATTCGTCGATCCGGATTTCAAACGGCTGTTTCCGGGAACCTGCGCATTCACCAATAAACTGGGCGGGCGCATCGTGGTGTTTCCGCTGGAAATCGCCGGGCTCTGCGCAGGATTCAAAACTCCGGCGCGCAAAAAATGGATGCATGATCTTCTAAGCTGGATCGCCCGCGACACTCTCCCGATGTATGTCACGGGAGACCGAAACCTCCTGCCGTTCCGCCTCGACCGTGAGAACGATACCGTTGCGGGAATCTACAATCTCTCGCTCGATGAACTGGAAAACATCACCTCGACACTCCATGTCTCACGCAAAGTGAAAAGCATTCATGTGCTGGAATACAAAGCGGCGGAGTGGACAGTGTTCCGGGACTTTGCGCAATACGGCAATACGCTGGTGCTCCGCATTCGGAATCTGGCATTCAACACTCCGAAATATTTTTCCATTGCTTACGAAAAGGAACAGAAATGATCAATCAGCTTTTTAATCTGAAAGGCAGAACTGCGCTGGTGACGGGTTCCAGCCGCGGAATCGGGCGCGCCATTGCGATGCTCCTCGGCGAAGCCGGCGCACAAGTCCGTTTTCACGCCAGCAAGCCATCCGCCAGACTGGACGACACTCTCATGGAAGCGAAAGGCAAAGGCATTGACTGCGAGTCCGTCGCCGCCGACCTTTCCACGCCGGAGGGAATCGAAACGATCGCTCAGACAGTCAAAGAAACGGATATCCTGATTCTGAACGCGTCGGTTCAGGCCTATCGGACGCTCACGGAGTTCGACCCGGAGGAGTTCGCACGGGAATTCAATACGAACGTGCGTTCCTCCTTTGCCCTGGTGAAAGCATTTCTCCCCGGCATGGCGAAGCGCGGCTTCGGACGCATCATCACAATCGGCAGCGTCAACCAGTGGAAACAGTCGCCGCGGCTCTGCATCTACGCCAGCACGAAATCGGCACAGGTCAACATGATCATGAACTGCGCCCGTTCCTATGCGAAGTTCGGAATCACGGCAAACAATATCGCACCCGGCGTCATCGCGACGGACCGCAACAAGGCGGCACTGGACGATCCGGCAATGGCGGAAATGATTATGAAGCAGATTCCCGCCGCCCGTTTCGGCACTGCGGAGGACTGCGCCGGGCTCGCGCTTCTGCTCTGTTCCGACGCGGGGAGCTACATCACCGGCGCCGATATCCCCGTCGCGGGGGGAATGCAACTGTAACATTACTCCGTCAAAAAGGGGGGAAGTATTCCGCAATCGCTTTCCCCCGGGGCGTTGCTGTTGCCGGGAAATTGAAGAATGCAATAGCGGATGAACTTTATGGTTGCCGCTGGAAAAATGCTCCGGTATATGCTATCTTACCTGTCTGACAGATTATTTTACAAGGAGCTATGATCAATGAGAAATGATTTTCTTCCGTTTTCCAAGCCTTCCATCAGTGAAGAAGATATCGCGGCGGTGGCAGACGTCCTGCGTTCCGGCTGGATCACCACCGGACCCAAAGTCGCTCAGTTCGAAGAGGATTTCAAAAAATATACGTCCTGCGGCGAAGCGGTCAGCATGACCTCCGAAACATCTGTCATGCACGCCCTGCTTCGCGCACTCAATATCGGACCCGGCGACGAAGTCATCACGCCATCCATGACATGGGTTTCGCTCCCGAATACCGTTCTCCTGTTCGGGGCGACTCCCGTTTTTGTCGATGTCGACCGTGACACTCTGATGGTCACACCGGAAGCAATCGAGGAGAAGATCACTCCGAGAACCCGGCTGATTGTTCCGGTTCACTTCGCAGGAGCCGCCCTGAATATGGGGCCGATCCGCGAGATCGCAAGGAAACACAACATCATGCTCGTTGAAGACGCCGCCCATGCTCTCGGCAGTGAATGGAACGGGGAAAAAATCGGTGCGAAAGGCACCTGCATGTTCTCATTCCACCCGATCAAAAATATTACGACCGGTGAAGGCGGCATGTTCACAACAGATGATCCTCAACTTGCGGGAAAGGTCCGCAGCCTCAAGTTCCACGGTCTCGGCGTGGATGCCTACGACCGTCAGACACACGGACGCGCACCTCAGGCGCAGGTTGTGGAACCCGGATTCAAATTCAATATGCCGGATATGCAGGCTGTGCTCGGCGTGCGCCAGCTCGCGCGCATCGCAGAATTCAATGCGAAACGGGAGGCGCTGGCTCTCCGCTACCGGGAGAAATTCGCATCCATCGACGAGATCCTGCCGCTCAAAGATCCGGATTACAAAATGAAACATTCCTGGCACCTCTTTGTGGTGCGCGTCACAGACAAAGCAGGACTGACCCGTGACGAATTCATGAGTGAGCTCAAAAAGCGCAACATCGGCACCGGGCTTCACTTCCGCTGCACTCATTTGCAGAAATATTACCGTGACGCGCTCGGTTATAAAACCGGCATGTATCCGAACACGGAATGGAACTCCGAACGCATCTGCTCCATTCCGCTGTTCCCTGATATGACGGAAAAAGATCAGGATGACGTCATTGAAGCCGTCAAAGATATTCTTGCGAAAAGATAAACAAACCGGAAATCCACCTGCTGCCGTCTCTGCATGTCTGCACAGAAGCGCAGCAGGTGTTCCGGCTCACCTTGCCCCGTCAATCACCGGAAGTGAATCAGCGGACACAAAAAAAACGGCTTACGAAATAATTCCCAAGCCGTTGACAGTCAATTGGTGGAACCAGCAGGGCTCGAACCTGCGACCCGGTGATTATGAGTCACCTGCTCTAACCGACTGAGCTATGGTTCCGATGAGCTGAAACTCAGGCACAAGGCAGGAGTTTCAAGCGTCATATTATACACGCTCTTTCAGAAAGGGCAAGGGATTCTTCTGATTTTTTTCCGTTTTTTGTCGTTTTTACGGCAGGATGCGATATATTATGCAGAAAACAACAAGACAGGAACAGAGTCTCCATGAAAATTTATGAGAAATATCCACGAATCATTTCTTTCTGCCTCGGACTGCTCTGGGGTGTCGCGCTGACGTTCACCTGCGGGATCTTCTATCTGCGCGCATCGCTGATCCGCGAAATCCCAGGCAGACTCTCTTATGAAGAAACCGTCAGGCAATTCCCGGTCAATGCCTCCGCGATTCCCGGCTGGACAATCCGTTCGCAGAAGTGCGGACTGCCGGCAGGCAAAATCTCTGTTTTCGAGCTCTGTTCCCGTGCCTATGCCGCGCCGCTTCTTACCTCCGATCCGCAGTTGGGAAGCATCATCCCGTGCAGAATCGCAATCTATGAAAAAGCTGATGGTAAGACATATCTTGCGACACTGAACAACAGTTTGTTCATGCGGCTCATCGGCGGCAATCCGGCAGTTGTCTTTACGCGCAATATCATCCCGGAACAGCAGAAAATGCTGGAGGGGATTGTTCAGGAATAAAAAAGGATAAAAACATGAACGGCAGAACTTTGACGGAACTTTATCAGGATCACACTCATTTCATGATCACGGCACATCGCGGAGCTTCATTCGAATTTCCGGAAAATACAGCGCTCGCAATGAGAAAAGCAATCGAAGCGGGAGCCGACATGATCGAATTCGATTTGCGAGGAACGGCAGACGGAGTTCCCGTTCTTCTGCATGACGAGACAATCGACCGCACAAGCAACGGGCATGGAAAACCGGAAGAACATACGCTGTCCGAGCTCAAAAAATTCAATTTTTCCTTCTGGCTCCAGAATATCCGCCGGGAAACTCCGATTTATGACGTGATGGAGATTCCGACATTCGAGGAGATTCTGGCGGAATTCCGCGGCAAGGCGGCAATGAATATTCAGGTTTATGCGAAAACGGATGACGTCCTGAATGAAATATGCCGTCTGTTCCGGCAATATGACATGTATGATCACGGCTATTTCACTGTTTATCCCGCGCTGATCGACAAGGTGAAAGCCATTGACCCGGAGATAGAACTCTGCACCACGCACGGCTGGGAGACACGTTCCAATCCGGAAACATTGAAACTCTGCCGTGAAATCGACGGATGCCGGTTTGTCCAGCCTGTCCGCGAGTTCACGACAGAGGAAAACTACCGTTATATGCGGGAATTGGGATTGCGGGGCAATGTCTTTTTCACCGATGATCCGGAAGAAATGTCCCGCCTGAAATCGCTCGGCGCGGAGGGCATCCTCACAAACAAAGCCCACCTGATGTGCAGCCACCGTCCGGGCTGAGGGCAGCGGAGTTCCAAACCATGAACTGATTCTGCTTGAAACAGCAGAATAATCCAGCAAATACAGCAGGATTGTCCTTGCCGTTTTTCTGCAATTCGGTTATAATATTGCAAAAAGAACAACAGCAAGGATACTGAAATGCAGACTGTCACGGAACCGGAACGGACTTTGCCCGTCAGCGGCGAATTTGAAATCATAATATGCGGAGGCGGCCCGGCGGGCATCTCGGCGGCGTGTGCGGCGGCGCGCAGAGGCAGAAAAACACTGCTGCTGGAACGGAACAACTGTCTCGGCGGCATCTGGACCGCGGGGCTGATGCCCTGGATTCTCGACCAGCACAACAAACACGGTTTTCTCGCGGAGCTCCGCAGGGAAATCCCGCGTCACGGCGGCTGGCTGACCCCGACCGGAAAGCTCGGCATTCCGCCGGAAGAATTCAAATATCTGCTGGAACGGTTCGCCCTTGATTCCGGCGTAACGATCCGTTATGGCATGACAGTTGCCGGAGCAGTCCGGGACAACAGAACAATAACCCATGTGATTACGGAGTCGAAGTCCAGGCGCGAGGCATGGAAAGCACAGTGCTTCATCGACTGCACAGGAGACGGCGATCTGGCGGCGGTCTCCGGCTGCGGCTTCGATTATGCGGGCGAAGACGGTCACGCCCAGCCGTCTTCCCTGAACGGATTGCTCGGCGGACTTGAACTCGCGGAAGTGGAAAGCTATCTGACAACTTCCAACGGCAAAGGTCTCTTTCTGGCGGCGCTCCGCAATGCGGGAGTCGAACCCACCTACGACAAGCCGACCCTGATACACTTCGGTTCGGGAGTTTTCGGGCTGATGAGTTTTCACGGCTACGGCACCTGTCCGTTCAGCACGCAAAGCATTACGGAAATGATCCTGAAAGGGCGCGATGAACTGCACCGTCAGGTCGATGCTCTCCGACGCCTCGGCGGAGTCTGGCGCAATATCGTGCTGCTTGCGACCTCGGAACAACTTGGAATCCGCGAAGGGCGCCGTATCCACGGGCGGGAGACAGTTACAGGAGATCATCTGAAAGGAATCGTGAAAACGGAATGCCCGGTCTGCAGGATCACAGCCCAGCCGGATATTCATGCACCGGACCCGAATCGCGGCAGCGGTATCGTAAAAGTCGCATTCCGCTGTTCCAATTACGATATTCCATGGGGCGTACTGCTCAGCGCAGATCGCGACAATCTGCTGATGGCGGGACGTTGTATCAGCGGCGACTTCATCGCCCATTCCAGTTACCGCATGAGCGGCAATGCCGTCCCCATGGGGGAAGCCGCCGGAATCGGCGCCGCGCTTGCAGTGCAGATGAACTGCCTGCCGGCAGAGGTGCCCTTTGAAGCAATGGCAAGTCAAATTGAATTGTAAAAAGAGGAATTCGAAGATGACTCGGTTTTAATATAAACCGCAGACAGATCACTGAAACCATTAATAAGCAGAAAGATGGAAAACGTTGCAAGATTTTTTCAACATGCAAAAGATGAATGACTACACGGTGGAGAAGATTTCGCATTTATGAGGAATATTTATTCTTACCTGGTAAAAAATAAAGATTCAGAAAAACTATCTCTTGACAAACCACAATATTTAATTATATTATAAAATGACGAAAGGATGAGCTTACATGGCAAACAATGCGACAAAAGGACTCGCAAACCTTGCAGAGGTATTCAAGGCACTTGGACACCCCACTCGTCTCTGGATTGCAAAAAATTTGGAGGGAAAGGAGCTCTGCGTCTGCGATTTTGTTACCGGAACCGATGAGGAATTCTCCTCCGTCAGCCAGCATCTGAACGTCCTGAAAAAAGCGCATGTTGTGGAATGCGACAAACGAGGCAAGCATGTGTTTTACCGCCTCGCTTACCCTTGCATTCCGTGGATGATCCGCTTCATGGAGGCCCGGGATGAACTGAATCGACTCTCTCCGGAAAAGCAGACCCGCTACATGGAACAGCAACGCCAGCAACTGATCAATCATCTGATGCAGCTGAAAGGTTGATATTTTTCGACACAATATTTTAGTATTTCATAAAACAACAAAATAACCAGGAGGCAATATGAAATTCCAACAAATCAGAAGTGCAACAGCAATCATCACCTATGGCGGAGTCCGTTTCCTGATCGACCCGTGGCTTTCGGCTAAGGATGCCTATCCGCCGATTCCGGGTTCTCCGCACCCGGAGTTGCGTTGCCCGATCCACGAACTGCCGATGCCGGTGGAAAAAATCATGGAAGTCGATGCTGTCATCGCAACCCATCTGCATTTCGACCATTTCGATGAAACCGCAATCCGCATTCTGCCGAAAACTCTGCCTGTTTTCGTTCAGGATGAAGTGGATGCGGCAACGCTGCTCGGTTACGGCTTTCAGGATGTCCGCATTCTGAAATTCGGCGGTGTGAAATTCAACGGCGTACAGCTCTTCAAAACCGGATGCCATCACGGTATTCCCGGCAGAGCGGAGAATGTATATGAAGCCATCAACATACGCGGTGAAGCCTGCGGCGCCGTCTTCCGGCATCCGGAAGAGAGGACGCTGTATCTCGCCGGCGATACTATCTGGTGCGATTATGTTGCTGAGGCAATCCGGCAGCATCAGCCGGATGTAATCGTGGTCAATGCCGCCGAAGCGACAATAGAGGCATGCGGACGGATCATCATGGGACTGGACGACGTCCGAGAGGTTCTGAGGGCGGCGCCGGATGCTGTCGTGATCGCCAGCCACATGGACAACGTCGGTCATGAAATGCTCTGGAGAGAGGACATCCATAAATTTGTAAAAGAAAATTCGCTGGAATCGCGTGTACTCGTCCCGGAGGACGGCGAAGTCTGCGAATTTTAATAACAGTACAAAAATAAACCATAAGCAGCCGGAATCTTTCCGGCGGAAAGGAAAAAGATGAATCCAAACAACAATATCGGCAGCCTCGAACAGAATAAAGAGGTCGCTCGGAAGTTCTATGAACTGATCGGTTCACGCAAATACGATGAAGCCGCAAGATTGTGTCATCCGCAGTTCGTGTACATTCCGCAGGTCGGTCGGGAATTGAAGGGAGCGCAGGCGTTTATCGCCATTGAAAGTGCCAATATGGACCCATTTGGTGAATTCAAAATGAAAAATGAATTCATGATCGCCGAAAATGACCGGGTTGCAGTCTACCTGACGTTCGAAGGCGACCTGCAGGGAGATTCCTGGCTTGGCATACCGGTTTCCAAGAAACATCTGCATATTGATTTCATGTGCATGCTCAAATTCAAGGATGGCAAGATCATTGAGAAAAGAGCCAAATATAATATGGTCGATCATTTCAGACAACTGGGAGTGAAAAATTTACCATTGTGATGAGTGGAGTTGGAGGAACCGCCGCTGGCATTTCTTATGCAGCACGGAATATTAAGCAATCTGGAACTGAAACATATTGCAACGGCGCACCCCGGTAAAAAGGTGAAAAGTATTGTCCGGCAGGGAGTTTCGCCGCCTTCTCACACATCCGCCGTCTTCCGGCGAGAAATCCAGGCGCGGGGCCCCATGCCGTAAGCTTTGGAGAAACAGCGGATGAAATAACTGCTGTCCGTAAATCCGAGACTGGCGGCAAGTTCCGGAAGCGGAATCGCGGGATGGGTTCGCAGTAGATTGGCTGCGCGGTTCATCCGTTCTTTCATCAGCGCCTCGCTGAAACACATTCCCAGTTCCTGTTTCACGACATGCGCCGCACGCGAGGGGGAAAGATGCAATGCGCAGGCAAGTTCTTCCTGAGCAACCGCACGGTGGGCATTTTCAATGATGAACCGCCGGATTGCTCCCGCACGGGAATCTGACGCAGGCTCCGGATCGCTGATCCTGTGCAGTTCCTCCTGAATCGCGCCGCCGATCAGCTCCAGCACCGGCAAAAGCCGCTTCTTTTCAACCTCTTTCAAAGGCGGCAGGTGACGGTAAAAGCTGCGGTGATATTCGGACATGCCCCCGGTATCGGCAGGCTCGCGTCTGCCGTTTTCGCGAAAAGGGCCGGCATACAGGATCAGGACCGGCTGTCCTTTTTCACACACAGGTACCACCAGTTCCCATACCCCGCGCCAGCAGCATTTCAGGAACGGGCGGGGATCGCTCCGCACGCGCAGATGCGGTTCGGTCATACAATCGCGGGAACAGTTGATTTCGGCGTTTTTGTCGGTAAAACGCCCCTCCTCGCAGAAGGGGCATCTGTGCCAGCGGCGCCCGGGAAGCAAGGCATCCCGCTGACGGGCGGACCAGATACCGCGAATATCATGCACGGTCAACCAGACGCCGAGCAATTGTTCAAGCGCAGTAACTCTTTCGTGCAACGGTATTTTTTCTGTCGCGGGACAATAAACGGACGCTTTCACGGCACACCTTCGTTTTCGTGTAAGATACAGGAGAATCATGCTGTTTTCAACCGTGCCTTACAAAAAGGATATGATATTCCTGTTTCCGAGGCGGCACTTCCGCGATAAAAAGCAGTGAAAACATCCGGAACTATTTGAAATCACTCACGGGAAGTGTTAAATTATAGTTTTGATACAGAATTTTCCATAATTCTCTATATAAACTAAATAGCGGGCAGTCCCGCGAAGGAGTAAAAATGGCTCAGGAAGTGAAAATCCTTCATGACAAAGATGCGGATGCATCTATCTTAAACGGAAAAACAGTTGCCGTGATCGGTTACGGCAGCCAGGGCAGCGCCCAGGCTCTCTGCATGAGAGATTCCGGCGTCAATGTAATCATCGGCTCCAGAAAAGGACCGTCCTTTGACAGAGCCGTTGCCGACGGTTTTCAGGTCATGTCCGCCGACGAAGCGGCGGCAAAAGCCGACATCATTCACATTCTGCTTCCCGACGAGTTCCATAAGTCCACTTATGACAACGAGATCAAGAAGCACATGACACCGGGCAAGACCCTCTCCTGCTCCCACGGCTTCAACGTCGTTTTCAAACAGATTCTTCCCCCGGAAGGCTGTGACGTGATCATGGTCGCTCCCAAGAGCCCCGCCACGGAAGAGCGCAAAGCGTTCCTCGCCGGTTTCGGCGTTCCCGGACTGATCGCCGTCAAGCAGGATGCGACAGGACATGCAGCCAAGACCGCTCTCGCGATGGCAAAGGCAATGGGCTTCACCCGCGCCGGCGTTCTCGAATGCACATTCGAGCAGGAAACCTATGAAGACCTTTTCGGCGAGCAGAACGTCCTCTGCGGCGGATGCGTCGATCTGATGAAATACGGGTTCGAGGTTCTCGTCGAAGCCGGATATCCCCCGGAAATGGCATACTTCGAGTGTATCCACGAGCTCAAGCTCATCGTTGACCTGATCTACGAGGGCGGCATTCAGAAGATGAACGCGGTCATTTCCAACACCGCCGAATTCGGTGAATACTACAACGGCCCGAAGATCATCACGCCCGATGTGAAGGAAAAAATGAAAGAGTCTCTCAAGAGAATCGAAAGCGGCGAATTCGCCAAGACTTTCCTTGCAGAGATTGCCAACGGTTCCCCGGAACTCCTCGGCAAGCGCAAAGCTCTCGGCGATCACATTGCCGAAGTCACGGGCAGAAAGATCCGTTCCCTGTTCGAGCGCAAAGCATAATCAGTTTCACTGATACTGAAAAAGGACGTTTTCCACGTGAAAACGTCCTTTTTTATTTTAACCCCTCTGCCGGAAAAATGGGGTCGAGCCTCCTGCAGCTTTCACTCCCGTTTCAATGAGTCCAGAAAAGCTTTCGCGTCAGCGCCGATGTAAAACAGCCATGATGAATGGAGTGGCGCATCAAAACTGAATTCATCCGTATTTTCCGCAATCATCCTGTGATTGAAAACATCGACGACATCACTTTTCCGTTTCAGGCGGACGGTTTTACGTCCCTCCCAACGGGCATGAAGTGAAAACAGTCCTTCGTTCGCTTCGACGGGATCACCGGAGTCGATATAAATATGGGCGCCGCTCTCCGAGGCAAGGCGGCGGAAGAATGCGGCGGAAAAACGGTAGGCGCCGCAGAAAAGAGTCCGTGACTGCCCCTCGCGTTTTTCAGCGAATCCGGCAAAATCCGTTCCTGTGTAATTCCCCAGCAGACGGACTCCCGGCTGAGGCGGGACATAAAACGCCGGAGTCAACACATCCTCCCTGATTCCGAGAAATTCACCATCGGGCAGACGGACTTCTGCGGGTGCGGACGGAATCATCCTGAAATCGATCCCGGTCAGAGCCCGCATGTTTTCCACGCCGCCGGTATGATTGTAATAATAACCGGGCGCATAAAGCCAGAGCAGAGTATTCTTCCGTGCGCGGAGCCGTTTCACCGCAGCAAGAAATGCGTCGTCATAGCTGAGACAGTCCGTAAAAATCCAGAGCTTGTAGTCATCCAGATGATTCGCGATATCCTCGGCAAGCACGTAATCGCATATGGCTCCGCTCCGGCTGACGGGATCGATCTGCCCCGCGATCAGGGGTCCGGTAAGCCGCAGCGCGCCTTCGGTGAAATTGCCGACGGCGCCGGTATGGTTGTAGTTCTGCCTCCTGCCTCCGGTCCGGACATACTTCCGCTCATACGCCAGATAATTCAGGGACTGTTCACTGACCACCAGGGCAATGTCGGCTTTGCGCCCGGTCTGTTTTTTCAGCAGGAAATCACCGGTTTTGCGCAAATCGCGCATCAGGGGACGCATTTCGGGGAAGCTGAATTCGCTGTGGTATTTCCCGTAAAAAGTGTAGAGGAGCAGCGGCTGGAGACGGCACAGGGCGATTCCCAGATCCCGCCCCATCACGCCCAGGGACTGCGCCGCGTTCAGCGTCTGGTCATAATTATTGGTCCACATGGGCGGCAGGGCATGTGTTCTCATATCGTCTTCGATGATGGAGATTACTCCGTGATCCGCAATCGTCTTGAAGGGTTTCATCTCCCCCATTGTTCCGCCCAGATGCCGGATGCCGTAGGACTGGGGCGACATCAGAAAATCCACCGCGCCGGATTTCAGCACGCGCATCAGGCTATAGTGTCCCGTCACCTGAAAATACGGAGAGCCGGAAGTATTGAATGTGTAGCCGTAATAGCTCCCGACGACTTTCCTGCCTTCGCACGCTTTTTTCGCTGTCCGGCAGAGATCGATCAGCATATCCGCGATGGAGTCGGAATAGAAGCGGTTGTAAGCGATCACCGCCCGGTTCCGTTCCGGGTCAAGCAGGCTGTAAGTGCCCTCCGGACGCGCAAGACGCTCCGCAACCGTCGGAATCCGGCTGATTTCCGTATCGGGATAATTCCGCCTGACGTATTCCAGAAACGCCTTCTGAGCGGGAGCGGAATAATCGAACAGCCACTTGTCCATATATCCCCAGCCGATCCATTCCGCGGTATGCCCGCCGATGATCCGGTAGCCGGCAATCCTGCCCGCATAGGGGGAATGCTCCAGATATTGAATGCAGGCGGCAACAGCCTTGCGTTTATCCTCCAGCGCGACTTTCGAGGAAAATGAATGGGGCGTCTCCCCGATGTTGATGTGCCTGGAAATGCGTCCGTCTTCCGTGAGCGCCATTTCTCCGGGATTCTCATCCGCCCATGATTTCGGCGGATGGGTGCTTACCTGAACAAAGAACTTCACGTCCGGATAATGTTTCGATGCCTGTTCCACGGCAAGATCGAAAGCGGTAAAATCATAACGGTCTCTGCCGGTCCACCAGTCTCCGACGGGAAACAGCAGTCTGAAATCAAGCTGCATCGGGTCCGGCCCGCTGTTACGCGGCACACATGCGATCGCGGGAAAAACCATCTGCCCGTTCAGATGGAAGCGCGGTCCCTGCGGAGTCTGCTTCACCTCCGTCGTAATATTTTCTACGCCAGACGCTGTTCGGTTCGAGACATAATCAAATCCGGCGGAAGGAGCGCGGTCGATCTCCCATGCGGTTTTTATCCGCAGGCAGAAGCGTGTCGATTTCAAGCTTTGAGGCAGAGGATACTTCGCGGAGAAACTCCATTCCTTATCGGGACCAGTTTTCACATTCTCCGCAGTCAGCGGGATTTCCTGCGCGGGGAGTTCCAGTCCGGCGGCAGTAGACGGATACAGCATGACCGCCGTCGGCAGTCCGGGGACTTCTCCCTTCAAACGCACCGTCATTGTCACGGTATCGCCGGCGGAATACTTCTCACGGTCAAACGTGACGCCAAGCAGTTGCAGACGCGTGGAAATATCCAGATAGTCCAGTTGCTTCGTCCACGGAGCGGCTGGCGGGGGAGACTGAACCGTGACCGGGACAAACGCCGAATCGTCGAAATTCTCATCTGCCCAGCCCGAAAATTTCCGGTCGGCGGCTTTGAAATCCGCATCCGTTCCGAGCTTCATGATTTCCCCGGACGGGAAACGCATCTGAATGTCTGCAAGCACTCCCCCTGCCCCGCGGTCATTCCGGTATTCCACGGCAATGAGATTGGTTCCGGCCTTGAGAAGCTTCGTAATATCGGCGGAGACCGTCCGTTCCCATGTCGGAGAGAAAGCGGCTTTCCGCCCGTTGATGTAAAAAGTCGCGCTGTCGTCTGCGGCACATTGCAGGAGCGCATACTCCGGCTTTCCGGCGAGTTCAAATCTGCGGCGCAGATAATAGACCGCTTTCCGCCCGTTGTCGCGTGGATGCGCAATCATGCTTCCGCAGAAATAGGGAATCGAAAGACGCGGCTCCGGCAGAGGATAAAACTCCGGCTTCACTCTCGGCCATACGGGACCGTCCAACTGTTCCGTCATGCTTTTTGCCGGACGGACATTCGGATCATGGAAAAATCTGATTTTCGCGATTTCGATCTCGCCGCCCGGTTCATCCTGCATATCAATCCGCAACTGCGTGACTGTCCCGCCCTTGAACCAGGCGGCGGGTTCCGTAAGCGATTCGCTTGTCACACGCATCGTCTGCCATTCACCGTTTCCAATCATCGACGGCAGGTTCCAGCGGCGCGCATCCGAAAACCTTCCGAGAGTATTTTCATAATAAATCTGCCCGTGGGTGCGCGAACGGATTCCCCTCGCCCGATAGGTGATTTCCACCACATTCAGTCTCTGCGGGTCCAACTGCAAATTACCGCACCGGATCGCAGAATCATTACCGATGGAAGTCAGGCGCAGCCCCTCCTTCGCCGGAACACATTTCAACCGGTACAGCGCTTTCCAGTTTTCCAGTCCGCCGCCGGTCTTCCAGACCACCTCCTTTCCGGCACAAACGACAGCCAACATGCAGAATACAAAGGTTGAGAACAGAATTTTCATCGGAAACCTTTCATTTTTCATGGATTTCAAACAAGACAGTGGAAGCCGGCGATGCGGTAAAACGAATCGCACTGCCTGCCGGGAACTCTTTTCGTTCAGGAAGCAGCCGGGTTATTTTCGCCGCGGGATACGGCAGCCGGAGTATTCTCTCCCCGTATGGATGCCGACCAGACCTTTTCCGGCAAACAGCACGTCATCGCGGTTTCCGGAATAGATGTGGACTCCGGACGCGCGGAAAATATTCCGGAAAAGATCGCGGCTCATAAAAGGAATCGAACAATAGACCATACGGGCAGTTCCGCTGTCTTTCACGGCGAAAGCCGGATATTTCCGTCCGTTCAATTCGATTTCGCCGAGCACTTCCGCTTCGGGGTCATCAACGGTAAAGACGGGTCCCTCATGAAGTCCTGAGGAAAATTTGCGTCCGTTCAATCCCTTCGTATAAGGATGTTCCGCATTGCTGACCGTAACAGCCTGCTCCGCCGTGCACAAATGCATCTTCGCCTTGATTCCGGTAAAATCTCCGACACGCGCGCCATCCGCTCCCGTATCCGCCAGTGCGCCTGCGGCATACAGGAAAATCAGGACTTTGCCTTTCTTCCGCAACTGCTCAAGATATGCCAGTTTTTCTTTCGTCGGATGAAAACTGTTGCCGAACACGTAAACCTTGTAATCAGCGGAATCCAGGTCCTGCCAGAGGATCGTATCGAACGGAGCGCCGGAGTGGAAAAGCTCTTGCGCCGTAAAACTGATCAGCCGGTAAGTGAATTCATTCGGATTGACGGAATTCGTATGATACGGCACGCTGTCGAAATCGCAGACGTAGGCGACCTCGCTTCTGCGGGCGGTATCGGGGCACGACTGCACGATCTTCATCAGGCGGGAAAACAGCGAAAGATATTCCGGGCGGTCATACCAGCCGCCGTTGAAATCATAATACCAGAGCCCCGAACCGCGCGTTACGGCATTGCAGAAATCCCGCGTAAGCTGTCCGACCGATTCCGCCAGGCTGGAACTGTGCCCGTCATTCGGGTCTCCGCTCAGATGAGTTCTTGCATCGGATTCCAGAATGGAAAACTTGCCGTTCAGCGCATAACTTTCAAAGATATTGCGCGGCAGACCGCACGCTCCGCTTCCGCGGAAGCCGTAAGAGTACGGCGCCGCCTGAAAGTCCACGGCATCCGACCGGAACATTTCCGGCGTCCGCGTCTGCCATCCCTCCGCGGGATACGCCATGCCGAAGAAATAACCGCTGTAATTGCCGACAGGAACACGCCACGCCGCTGCCCGCTTGACCGTCAGATTGAAGAAACTCTGGCAACGGTTGACCACCTCTGCATGACAATCCAGATAATCCAGCACGCGGCGTTCCGCCAAAGGATCGCGCAACGCCGCCAATGGACGCTGAAGACGTTCCGTGACAGGGACTTCCGCAGTATTCAGAGATACATTTTCCCGCTTCCACGCAAGGCGGAGCTGTTCATCGGTTCCGTATTTTCTTTTCAGATAATCGCGGAAAGCAAGCGTCATTGCCTTTCCTGTGTCCGGCATCTCTTTGGGCATACCGAAATAATGCCATTCCCAGTAAAGCCCGTAGGCAGGCTGATAGGCAATGATCCGTTTGCCTGCCGGTGACTTCTCAAGTTTCTTCACGAGTTCCGCAACCACCTTGCCGCTGTCAGCCATCCAGCGTTCCGACGCCATGGAGGGACGCTTCATCGGCACACGCAGATGGTCGCCGGAGAAAACAGGGACCGCGCCGCTCCCGTAACGGATCAGCTCCTCCGGATATTTTTTCACATACCACTCAGGAGGAGTCAGATCGATCATGACAAGCAGCCGCGCTTCAGGCGCCGCGGAAAGCAGGTTGAGGAACCCGGTCTCCACGGATGCGAAATCCGGTTCCCCGTTCTCCTTCCACAGTTTTTCCAGCGAGACCGACGTGACGAAAAGGCGGAATCCCGCGTCATGAAAACGGCGGAAACGCGGCAGATGCCCCTCCGGCCCGGACCCGGTATTCAGCATTACCGAATTGTAGAGAAATACGGGAAAACTCCACGTCCCGCTCTCAAACCACGGGAAACCGTTCCTGCGGACGACTTTTGTCTGAGGGGCGGCAGGTTCCTTCGAGAGACGATCCAGCGTTTCCGCGCGCAGTTTCTTCACCTGATCCTGCGATTCCGCAATATAGTTCCGGTAATCCCGATACTCCCGACGGCTCAGAAAACGGCGGAGATCAATCATTTTCCGCCATGTATGCTGTTCCGTCACACCGCGTATGACTGCCGGAGACTTCCATCCCGAATCGTCGAAGCCCGCCCGGTTCCAGCCCTCCGGACTCTCTTTCGAGCATTTCCAGTCGCGATCCGTAACCCAGACCACAGGCTCCGTCTTTCCGGGAAGCTTCACTTCCGCCCGCATGAGGAACCCCGCGCCGCTGATCACATTCAGCACCTCTGCGGCAATGACATTCGTTCCCGCCTTCAAATATTTTTCCGCCTCAAACGGAGGGCATTTGAAATTTACGGAACGATGAATCCTCCGCCCGTTGACCCAGATCGTGTACACATCATCTCCGGAAAAATTCAGGGTTCCCCCGACAGGCTTTTCCGGAAGCTGGAACTCCCTGCGGAAAAAACGGAGCTGATCCTTCAAGCCGACTTCCGGATACCAGATCCATTTCGCCTGCGAGGGCGGCGGTTCCTGCGCACACAACTCCGCCGCACACAGCAGCAGGGCAGACGTAATAAGACAAAAACAAGACTTCATGCTGTCACTTCCCATCTTCCTCAATTGCCTGAAATGCCGACACCCGTTTTATGGAAAACATAATTGATGCGGTAGCATCTGCCGATATAATACGGGACACTGTAATTACTGCTCAAAAGGGTCTGGACATTCGCTGAAACAACATGTCCGTCAACCATGACCAGATTGGCATTCCCAAGATGCCGCGCCCAGATCGCCGCAAACTTTTTATTGTCGTAATGATATTTGATCCCCGTAAGGGAGGTGCTTGTGGGATCGGTCGTTCCTGCGTATCTGTCCCCTGCGAGAACGGCATCGGAAGGCGGTATCTTTCTTGCGGAGTTGTCAGGGTCATGCAGCACATTGTTTTTGTAAATCGCCTGGGCATAAGGGACGGAATCATTTGTGCAAAAAGCATAGGATGGATAAACATAGCGGTTGCCGTGATTCTGCTCGTTCGGGCACATGTAGACACGCAGTGTCTGCTTCGAGGCGGCTTCCAGTCCCAGGCTGTTGGCGATCTCCCTGTTCGCCTCATACCCCTGCGGCCCGCCCAGATATCCGGAAAGAACCGTAAATGCAGACTGCACTCTCCCGTTGTAGTGATAATCGACATATTGAGCCCCTTTATAATGCAGAAAGTAACCGGCATAATCATTACCATACTGGAATCCCGCAATGCCGAGCTGTTTCAGATTGTTGACGCAGGCAATGCTCCGCGCTTTCTCTTTCGCCTTGTTCAGAGCCGGCAGCAGCATTGCTGCCAGAATCGCGATGATCGCAATCACGATGAGGAGCTCGATCAGGGTGAAAATCTTTGTTTTCACCCTGGAAGTAAGAACAGAAGAACAAGGAACATGGAAGGAAGAAGGAACGGAGAAACATTGGAACAATCGAACATTGGAACAATTCAACAATCGAAGGAAGAAAGAAGAAGCAAGATCAGGGGACTGGCAACGTCCTGTCCTGCCCTGCTGCCGGAATGAAACATCCTTCTTACAATTTTTCCTCATGAGGAGCTCGATCAAGGTAAAAATTCTTGTTTTCCCCCTGCAAGGATGAACGATATTCATATCAGCCCCATGATCTAAGGCAAACGGCGTCAAGTCCTGATCCGCGGCGCGAAACTGCCTTCCGCCGGGGATGAAGTCAAATCGCGCCCTGCCACGCAACCGGAATGAAATCCCGCTTTCGCAAATTCTCTTTATTCTGCTCATTGTGCCTCCTGATATTTCGTGTTAATATAAAAATCCGTTCTAAGTGCTTTGTTCATAATTATACTTGATTTCAATAAAAAAACCTTAATAAAAGAATAAATATTTAGCATAAAAATCCAAAATATCATCAGAGAGGATGTTGAATTTTTCAGGAAAAGCGTATATAGTCCCGGCATGGAAACCAAAACTTCAACATACCTGTTCCAGAATACAACCGATTTTCCTATCAGAGTCACAGTGATGGAAGATCAGAATCCTACGGAACTGCATACCCACGAAGGAGTGGAACTTGTCTGCATCTACGCCGGCGAAGGGGTCCATCTGACCGAATATGGGAACATGCCGTTGAAAAGCGGCGATATTTTTGTCATCCCGCGTGGATTCGCACACGGATATGAGGTAAAGAAGAAACTCTCTCTTTTCAATCTGCTCTTCATACCGGAGCGTCTGCCCATGCCGCAGCTCGACCTCTGCCAACTGACCGGCTTCCAACAGCTTTTCATGCCTTCGCAGACCCGGAAGAACTGTCCATTCTTCCACATCGGGCCAGAAGAACTCGCCTCCGTTGTATTTTCCCTGCGCGAACTGCTGACGGAAAGCGAAAATATCGCTCCGGCTTACAGAACCTACCGTCTGGGACTGCTCATGGTCCTGCTCTGCAAGCTGACCCGTCTCTATTCCGTCAGCGGCAAGGAGGATGAGCATTTGCAGGAGGGAATCAACAAGGTGCTGGAATACCTGAACATCCATTTCCGGGAAAAGATCAAAGTCGATTCCCTTTCCAAAAGCAGCCGGATGTCGCGAAGCAACTTCCTGCGTGTATTCAAGCTGATGACAGGCGTTTCACCGCTCCAGTATGTCCTTCACCTGCGCATCAATTACGCCTGCCGCGAATTGCAGGAAACCAGGCGCGGCATCACGGAAATCGCCTATGACTCCGGTTTTGAAGACAGCAACTATTTTTCCCGCACCTTCCGTAAATTCATCGGCATGACTCCGCGGGAATACCGCCTCCGCAACTCTCTGTTCACAATCCGGAAAACGCGGGAGCACGATCTCCCGTCAGCCGCGGCGCAGGCAGACAGTCAGAGCAACGCCGCCATTCCACAGAGATAGTATCTCCGGCAACACCGGAATGCCGTTCTTCCCGGTCCGCAAAAGACCAGACAGATTCATTAATCTTGCCTTGACTCTTATCTTATTGTTACAATACTGTACAACAAAACATTTACAATATGTTATCGTCCGCATCCTTCATGAGATCCCCGGCGCCATCCGGGAAGACAGCCGGGATAATTTTGAATTCAGATTTCTCATTTTGCACCTCCCCTGCCCCGCAGTTTCCCCATCATCGGCAGTTCCGCTTTTCCGGCGGGCGTCACTTTTTTCCATTTTTTTCAGAAAAGGGGGTTGACAATTTCAAATTTTTCGTTATAATTAAAACATGAAACAATAAGATAATACTTTTGGAAGTCCTATGAATCTGAAATCGAAACGGAAAAATCTGGCGGACAATATCAGGGAAGTCCTTACGGAGAAAATTCTCAGCAGAGAGCTGCTGCCGGGAAAGCCGCTGGCATCCAATACGGAACTCGCACAGGAATTCGGCGTCTCTCTGCTGACAGCGGACCGTGCAGTCCGGCAACTGGTCAAGGCGGGGTTGGTCTACCGCGAACAGGGACGCGGCACTTACGTCAGCCCCAATCTGCCCGAATCTCCCAAAAAAGGATATCGCATCGGCATTGCGGACAAGCTGGCTTATCCGGTGATACCGCTCCGGGAAGCGGCGCTGGATATCCGCCCCCGCACCAGTATGCAGTATTTGAAGAACTGCAGTTGCGAGGTCAGGATTCTGGATTATGAGGAGGTCCGCGATTTGCAGCTTCTGAAACGCGAAGCCGCTTCTCTCGACGGACTGATCGTGTCTTCCGCATATTTCGATCCGGTCACGGAAGCCAATCTTCTCACCCTTCCCATTCCCGTTGTAATCAATCTTCATGAGTGGGTCATGGCGCCCTCTTTCAATCAGGTGATCACGGACCTGTATCCGGGCATGAAGCTGGCGGCGGAGGAGATCGTCCGGCGCCATTTCCCTGAAATCGTCGTAATCTATGAAGATCACCGGAACGGGCACATCAGGAAAGATTCCTTTATCCGTGCCGTGGAAGCAGCCGGTTATGACAAAGAGCGGATTCATGCCATACAGGTGGAGGAATGGGCGCTCCAGAGCGGCGTTCCGAGCTATCGTCTCGCCATGAAACTGTGCAAAGATATCCGGGGCAAACTTCTCTTTTCGACCTCCGACGTCGTAAGTTTCGCCATGCTGGAGGCGTTTCATGAGGCGGGTTTGAAACCCGGAGAAGATTTCCAACTGCTGAGCTACGACAATCTGGAAGGGTATGGTTATCTGCCGTTCGGGAAGCCGGTCCTGACAACAATAGATTCACCGAAGATCAGAATCGCGGAGCGTTCCGCAGAACTTCTTCTGGACAAAATACAGCATCCGTCGGACGAGACCGTGATTATCCGGCTCCCGACAACGCTTGTAGTCCGCGAGACTGCATTTTCCTGATCATAATTCATAAAACAGATACAAAAAAGGAGAAGACACCATGACGCCAGGAAACTTAAAACAGAACAGGCTTTCGGAAGGGCATTCACCGGAAGTATTCCGGAGTTCCCGTTCGATTTTCACTCTGATAGAATTACTTATCGTTATAGCAATTATAGCGATTCTGGCGTCGATGCTTCTTCCGGCGCTGAATCAGGCACGCGAAAAGGCGCGGAGCATTTCCTGCACCAACAATCTGAAACAGATCGGGTTGGCTCTGAATATGTATACAGGAGACTACGATGGCTGGATTCTGCCGGCTCTGGGAGATGCTTCCAGCAGTCTGACATATTGGTACAGAGTTATTGGCGAAAGCAATTCTCAGTACGGTGTGAAATGGGTTAATTCCGATTCCGTCAAAGGCTCATCATTTGCGTGTCCTTCTGAACAGAAACAATTTACCGATATTTTTGCTGATCCGTCTTATAAAAACCGGAATCATTATTCGTACAACGCATTGCTGGCGGGTTTGCCGGATTCCTATATTACAGGGGGAAACGCTTATTACGCCCCGGCACGCAGACATAAAGCCGCATCCGTCAGAGGACCTTCCCGTGCGATGGTTTCCTGGGATCATTTCAACAAAAATCATTATGAACTTCAGATTTGGCCGGCAGGTCTGCCGACCCGGCACGGCAAAGACCGGAAAGTGAATCAGGTCATGCTGGACGGTCATACCGAAACCCGGAACTATCAGCAGCTGATCAGTGTGCCGCGTGAAAGCGGCAACTGTGCACATTCCTTCCATTATGCTTTGAGTGCCGGATTTTCGGTTCCGGCTCATTGATTCTTGAATTTTAACCTCAATATAGGAGTTTTCAAAAATGAAAAAATCACTTGCTGCCCTGCTGTCCTGCTGTGCGCTGCCCCCCGTCTTTGCCGCGGAAATCGTCAATTACGATTTTACGGGACGTGAATTGAAATCATCCGGAAAGCTCGATCTGCCGTTTTATTCCGGAGATGTGAAAATCGGCGGAACGGATCAGAAGCGATCACTGTATTTCAACGGTGAAAAATCCCGTGCCAGTATTCCGGACAGCGGGAGTTTTCATTTGCTGAAAGGCGGAACCGTATTAATAAAACTCAAAGTGGAAACCAAACCGAAATCCGAACATCACATGTTCATTCTCAAAAGTGGTGAATGGTGGCTGGCGAAAGATAAAGGCGGAAAACTGTATTTCAATTTCTGCTATGCTGACGGAAAAGCTGGTTCCGGAGTGATGATCCCCTGCGATTTTTCCAAAACCCTGTGTATCGGCATCAGTGTGTTCCCGGACGACAAATACATCATTTGTGCCAACGGGAAAAAACTGGCGTCCGGTATTCTGACGATTCCATCGGCTCCGCTGTACAATGAAAAAGGCATTATCCTCGGCAGCGGCTGGGGTCATCTCTGGAATTTCAAAGGCGACATGTTCAAATTGAAACTGCTGGATGAACCGTTGTCTGAAGCTCAGCTGACCGCCGCAACGGGAGAATGACATGAAGCAGTTCATTTGTCTTGCTCTGGCTTTGTGGGGCTGTCTGGCTTTTGCCGCCAAACAGCCGGTCTATCACTATGATTTTGCCAAAGACACCGACGTGGTTCTGGAAAACGGGGCGGTGCGCGGAAAGGATTATATCCGCTTCAACGGTAAAAACAGCCGTGCCGTCATTCCCGGCAGCGAAAAATTCAATCTGACGGAAAAAGGCATCACCTTCACCTGTGTTGTCCGTTTCGACGACCGGGAAATAATCGGTCAGGACATGATCAGCAAAGGTGAATCCCTGCTGTTTTCGCGCAATGATGCCGGCGCCATGTTCTGCGGCTTCCAGAATCTGAAGGGACAATGGCTGCTGAACCGCAGCGGGATGAAAGTGGAACCGTGGACCTGGGTTCATTATGCCATGACGATTTCCTATTCGAACGAATCGGGACGCGGCGACCGCAATTACACGGTTTCCAGCTTCCTGAACGGCGAGAAAGTTGCGGCCCAGAAATTCAATGACGTCGACCCGGTTCAGGAACAGAATACGCCGCTGGTTCTGGGGTACGGGAAAGGTCATAAACTGTGGGCAATGAAAGGGGATATGGCGGAAGTTTCGGTTTTTGATCAGGCATTGTCCGATGGCGAAATCGAGGATCTGGCACTGAACAATCCGCGTCTGAACCTGAAACGCAAGGATCGTCATCCCATAGCGGAACCGCTTGCCGCCGAACTGTCTGCACTTGAAAAGAACGCTGTTTCTCCGGAAGGAAAATGGCTGCTGTCCGCCATGCGGAGAGCTGCCCGCAACGGTGCGGATCAGCAGTCTCTGCAGTCGCTGCTGCGGCAGAAAAAAGCAGTGTTTCAATTTCGTGATTCGAATGAGTTGCAGAATGTCTGGAATAAAGATCAACAGGTCTGCCGGATGATGCTGACGGATGAAATGGCGGCGCTGGTGATGATTGACGGCAAAGGGACGCTGTTCCCGCTGGCTGGGCTTTATGACCGGCGCGCCGGAAAGGAAATGCTGTCGTCCTATGGATTGTACTGGGCTGTGGATTACCGCAAAGGAAAGGGGCGTTTGGAAACCGCGCTGAACTATGACGACAATGTAAGCTGGACGGCTGACTGCTCCGGGAACAGTGCGGCGGTGCATTGGAAACATCCGTTGTTCGAAGCGGAAGCCAAACTGGATTTGAGAGGAAAACGTCTGGAAACATCTCTGGACGTCCGCAGCACCTCTAAAGATCACCTGGTTTTTCAGGTCAGCTATCCCTGCGTGATTCTGGCACTGAAAGATACTCCGCAGGATCAGTACATTCACATGACCGGTGAACTGGTCGGCAATCCGTCGGTCAATGGTTTGCGCAATACTCCGTCGTCTGGATATTACCCGAACGGCCATGTTCCGATGCAGTTCTGCGCCTATTATGACAAAGAGAGCGGCACGTATTTTTCCTTTGAAGATCCGAAAGCAATCAACAAACGTTTTATATTCAAAGGGCAGAAACGCGGCATTGAACTGATATGGATGTCCTGGGCTCCGTATGAAGCCGGACAGACCGGACTGAACCGCTATGAATTCAGCGGGAAGGGGGTGATTGAAGCCTTCAGTGGAGACTGGTATGATGCCGCGTACATTTACCGGAAATTTCTGAAAGACAAGGCGTTCTGGTGGAGTGAAATTCCGCGGAAGAATGTATCGCCGTGGTTCGCGGAAAACACACTGTGGGTCAAAACCATGCTCAAGTACCGCAAGACTGCAGAAGCTGAAACCCTGAAAGATCATCTGCTTTATCTGCGGAATTATTTCGAACTGCCGTTTGGCGCACATGTTTATTGCTGGGAAAATCTCGGCATTGGAGCGCGGTTCACCCATTTTTATCCCGCTTCCTATTCTTTGCCTCTGTTCAAATTTCTGAACGAACATGGAATCAGTGTCAAACCCTATAATAATGTACAGCTGTGGGCAACCCTTGACGGACCGTATGAAAAAACGGACTGGATGTTCTCCTCGCACGGAAAAAAATACGCCATCAAGAATTTTAACGGCAGTTTGAATTACGAGAGATACAGGACCCTTGACGAAAAATCGACCATGCCGTGGGCTGTCATGTGTCCGGCATGTCCGGAATGGCAGAAGAAGCAGATCGCCAATGCGGAACGTTTTGTTTCGTATGGAGCGAAGGCGATTTATTATGACGAAATGCTGGCGGCGGGACCATACTGCTGTTTCGACGAATCGCACGGACATAAGATGAACGATCCCGCTATGTGGCTTCAGGACGGTTATCTGCCGATGATGCGCTCCATCCTGAAGAAGGTTCCTTCCTATGTTGGACATGATACCGAGGGCTTTGAAGAGCCGCTGGTCGGACTTCAGGACGGTTTTCTGTGCTGGGGTCCGCCATCGACAACACCTTTGAGCAAGACGGTATTCGGTCCGCGCATGGAATTGATTGGACGTCTGTTCAGCTATGTCTGGCAGTTCAACGAACAGACAGAACAGCGTTTTTACAGCATTATCGGACGTCAGTTCGCCTGTGCGGAACAGCTTGGCTGGTTCGAAACCCGCGAGATTGTCGACTATCCGGAAATGCTGCTGTATACCAAACAGCTGATGCATTTGAAAAACGGTCTGCGTAAATATTTCCGGGAAGGGGAGCTCATGCGTCCTCTGAAATGGGAAAAAGCTCCGGGCAAATATACATATCTGCATGAATCCGGGAAATATATCACGGTGGATCGGGTGTTCTCCGGCGCATATATATGCCGCGACGGTCTGGGGATTGTGCTGCTGGTCAATCCGATGCTTCAGACAGAAAAAATCCAGCCGCTGGTGCAGTATCCGGGAAAAGTGTTCGCTCTCTGTGAAATGAATGCTGAAAAACCGCGCATTCTGCCGAATGACGGAAACTGTTCTCCGGAATTGTCATTCCGTCCGCTGGAAGTCAAGTTTCTTCTGACCGGCAGCGAAAATGATGAAAAATTCCAGGCAGAAGCCAATCGCGTACAGCAGCTTCTGAATAAAGTAGCCCGGTTCCGGAAACCGGATCAGGCAGTGGAGAATTTCGGCAAACTCGGCAGACTTCCGTCCCGTCAGGTGGCGGACGGACAGCAGATCACCGCCGGATTTCTGCGGAATATAACCGGGGCTTTGCCTGCCAAAGACAACAGTTTCATTAGCTGGTTCCGCTGGAATTATGCCTTGCTGGATTACGGAATGCTGGATTTCGGGGAGAAATCCTATTCCCGCGTGGAAATATCCTATGGCGTCGGCGAAGGTGAAATCGGCGGGACTTTGGAATTGCGTTTCGGCGAAGCCGGTATTCCGTATGCGGTGGTTCCGTTGAAATATACAGAAGGGCAGAAAGTGACGGTAACGGTTCCGCTGCGTTTTGACGTAACCGGACGCCGCCGTGTTTCGATCCGTTTTCCGAAGGCGAAAAGCTGCACATTCTACGGCTGGCGGCTGTTGTCATAAGAAGCATAAAAGACAATCGTCCGTTCCGGTTTTTCGGGACGGGTGATTGTGCTTAATGAATACCTAGCAAACTTTCTAGTAAAAGGAAGTTTCTGTTCCAGAATGCCGCGCATCCTGACTGTCAGCGGAAGCGGTGCAATGATTGCAGTCGGCGGTTCCGGCAGGCTGAACCAATGGCGGACCGCATGCTTCGGATAAAGATTCCAGTATTCCTCTCCATACTCCCGCCAGAGGTCATAGCCGGTCTCTTTCGTATAAAACAGTTCAGGATCGAATGCACTGCCCAGTTTCCGCTGAAACACGCGCCGGATGTTATTCAGGTAAAAACGGTATTCTTCGATGCGGTCGAACTCAAGAAACGCGATCCGGCGGTGCCCGAGAGCAATCAGGCTGTCGAGCAGCATACTGTAGCCGGCGTCATGGTCGCAGTCCGTCTGATCCAGCCAGGGATATCCCTCCTTGCGGGCGCCGGAAACAATCGGAATATTTTCCTGTCGAAGAAGTTCCGCATGCTCTTTGCGCAGTGAGGACATCCGGAAAAGAAAACCGTCCACGGGAAAATTCAGGAGCAGTCTCCTGTTCCGCTGGAACAACTGTTCCTCGAATGTAATGCCGATCACATTATAACCGGATTCAAGGGAATATTCATTCAGTTTCGCCAGAAGCTCCTTGCAGTCCGCCTGTTCCGTATTGGCGCCCACCAGAGCAAGTACGCGATGCCGCGGACGCTTTTCCGTTCTTTCCGTCACAAATGTCCCTTTGGTTCCGTTGATGGAAAGCAGTCCTTTCTTTTCAAGGAGGCGCATCGCCTTGGAAAGCGTCACATGATGCACACCGAGTTCCCGGCTGAGTTTCAGGACTCCCGGCATCTTCCCGGTAATCCCGTTCTCGGCAATATATCTTTCCAGTTTTTCACTCAACTCGTGATAAATCGGCGCAATCATCCGAACGTTCCTTCCTTTTGGCAACTATTATACGAACTATTACATATCACTGTCAAGGGGGTAAAAACGGAAAAAATGAAAAAAATATGATTTTTCTGCAATATTCCGGGAAAAGCATGGAAATGAACTGCCCACTGCGAAGCAACGGGGCAGTTCATTCCGGAATTGCCGTTTGACATGGCGTCATTCCAAGAGAAATACAGTGCCTTCCTCCGTCTCATAGACCGTCTTCCAGTCATTCCGTTTCAGGAGATTGACGAAGTTCTCTCTCCTTGCCAGCAGAACCGCATATTTTGCGTTGGTCAGGCGTCCGAGAAGTTTTGCGCTGCCGCGTACCCGTTCCAGATTCAGAAGCAGTTTCTCCACCTTTTTCGCATGTCTTCCGTCAAGCGCAAAAGAGAAAACAGGGTCCATTCCCCATAGGTAGTAATTGCGGTCATTGGCATAGAAAATCGTGGGAAAGTCGCCCCAGTTCAGGTTTACGACAGCCGTCTCCGGGGGGATATTCTGCTGAATCCATTTTCCGATGCCCAGCGCCGGATGCACCATAGCCGGTGTGAGAGCCAGATTCAGGGAGGAGGAAAATACGCCCAGAAGAATCGCGAGGACCGTATAGACCAGATACATTTTCAGCGGTTTGGCGCGGAGCGGAACCAGCACATTCTCTTTCAAGGCTTCGTTAAACACGAGCGCTCCGAACAGGACCGTGAACGGAACCGCGTATTCCACGGTGCGGAGCGCCACGAACATGCCTCCGGTAAAGAGAACTGCAAGAAAACCGGTCGCTTTGATGTGAGGGGCGATGGCGGACCACCCTTTCATGACGGCGAGGCGGCAGAAGCAGAGCAGAGTCAGATAGGCGAAAATGTAGAACGGCAGCATGGCTTTATGCCAGCGGAATTTCGGGGCGAGCATTTCCATCGGAAGCATTTCCGAACTGACTTTCTGAAGATTGTCTGCAAAGATCGGTCCGAACAGAGCGTCGAAGGACTGCACTTTCCAGATGATGAATGAATTCGGGAACTGCGGGTGAATCAGCAGTCCGAGTATGACCCCTCCAAACGCCGCCGCCGGAATCCAGAAGACTTTTGCGGAATCGCGTTTGCAGTATGCAAGCGCAAAAACGAAGGCGGGTATGACGATGAACTGCGGATTCGAGTAGGTCCAGGCATAAATGAACGAGATCACCCCTGCGGCGATCATCCGGAACCGGAGTGTGCCTTTCGACAGAAGCGCGCACGTCACCAGCAGGAAAGCGATGGACAGCACATGCGGGCGCATCATGATCAGCCGGAACATGAAGTTTGCGGAAATCAGCGGCATCAGGATGGCGAATGTCATGATGAGCGGCGGGGAGACGCCCATGCGCCGCATTGCGAAAATAAATGCCAGAAGTGCCGCGGCAATCAGAAGAAGCGAAGGTATGTTGAACGGTGCGCCGGTCGGCAGATGAAGGAGCTTCTGAACTCCGTGAACCACCCAGAGCGCCCCGTGAAACAGCAGTTCCTTGTCAGCAAAACGGTCGTTCCAGATGGACATCGTCAGCCACGGAAATTTTTTCGCGCAGAATACGGACGGCCCCAGCTCCGCCATTTTCATATGGTAGTAGGCATCGCTGTCCGTCTCCCCGCCGTCCATGATCAGCGGTCGCAGAACGCACAGCCAGACGAAAGGAATCGCAAATGCGAGGATCAGGAAGATTCTCGCGTATTTCCTGCTGCCGAGCTTTTCCTGAAGCTCCGTATTGGAATATTCTTTCATGGATTTTTCACTTGATGTATTTGCCGATGATGAGATCGAGTTTTTCCCGGAGGTGCGGCGCAATGGCATCCCGGTGCGTAATGACGGCGCCTTCGAGCGCATGTCCGCAGGCGCATGTCCGCCTGATGCCGGAAAAAGCCTCCGCCATGTGCACGATGATCCGCTTTGCGAGTGCGACGTTTGCAGCGAAATTTTCCACGATCATATTGACCGTGACGAATTCATTGTGCGGATGCCAGGAATCGTAATCCGTCACCATTGCAATGGAACTGTAACAGATTTCCGCCTCCCGCGCCAGCTTCGCCTCTCCGAGATTGGTCATGCCGATCACATCGAATCCGAGCTGATGGTAGATGCGGGATTCCGCCGCCGTTGAAAACGCGGGCCCCTCCATATTGACGTAGGTGCCTTTCCGGTAGACGGACGGACGCTTTACGTTTCCGGGGAGTTCCGCGACGGCTTTTTCCGAAACTGCCGCCGCCAGTTCCGCAAGCTCCGGGCAGACCGGATTTGCAAATGCGAGGTGCGCGACGATTCCTCCGCCGAAAAAAGTGTGCGCGGCGCTTTGTTTCGTCCGGTCATAGAACTGGTCAATCACAACAATGTCGCGCGGTGCATACTGCTCCTGAAGACTGCCGACCGCGGAAATGCTCAGAATATGTGTGACGCCGAGTTGTTTGAGCGCATAGATATTGGCTCTGTGGTTGATTTCGGAAGGCAGGATGGTATGCCCTCTGCCGTGCCGGGGCAGAAAATAAAGCGTGGCGCCTCCGATAACTCCTTCCACAATTCCGTCGGACGGTTTGCCGAACGGAGTGTCAGCGGTATGTATCCGGCGGCATTCCAGCCCTTCGAGTTTTTCCAGTCCGCTGCCTCCGATGATTCCTAACTTCATAAAAATTCTCCTTTTGATCCGTTGCAATCCGGGAAAAATAACATAGTCCGTGCCGTTTTTCAACTGCCGGACCGGATTGTTTTAAGGAAAATGAAAAGTTGCCGGTTCCCGATGTTGCAAATCGTAATATGATGCATTACTTTAACCCTTGAATTCATGAAATGAAACTATGAGGACTGATGATGCGAAAAATATTTTTTTCTTTGTTGACCGTGTTCCTGCTGCCGGCCGTATCCGCCGATGATTTTGAGGATTTTGAACAGGCTGCGGCTGTGGTTGCCGCCAATTACAACCGCGCGGTGGATTCTCACGGGACGCGTTTTGAGAACAGTTACAGACAGCATGTGATCAGTATGTGCGAACTTGCCAAAAAGGTGCAGCGCGTGATCAACCGCCTCAAGCTGGGGGATGACTTGAACCTGGTCGGAATTTCCGAGGAGATCCGGCGGATTTACGAAGAGAACAACAAGGATTTCAAGGCGAATAAAAACAAATTGAAAAAAATGGTCGGGCGTTCCAAAGACCCCTCCACACTCTTCAAAATTCTCGCGATGGATATCAGGAATCTGAAAACGATGCGTTTCACCACGGAGAACGGCGGTTCCATTAAAGAATCGCTGGAGACAAAACGGCGCCTGATTGCCTATGACCGGATTCTCAAATTCTTTATGAAGTATCAGGCGTTCTACCGGAAGGCAAAGGACGATGATTCTTTCATGAAATTATTCGACGAGCGAATGACAGCGCTGAAAAAACTGGGGGATGCGCTGGGGATTTATATGCGCGCCAGGAATCCGAACGCCAGAACACGGGTCAATATTCAGGCGGAAACAGACAGTATGCTCAAGAGTTTTTATGAACTTCATGAATCGCAGCAGAAAAAGAAAACCTATACCGTGAAGCGCGCCGGCGGTTCCACGACCGTCAATGCAATCAGTTCGGAAATGCATTTTGCCCTCCAGAATATCCGCGCCTTCCTGATCGAACTGAACAATGCCGGATTTGAGACGGACCCGCCTTTGAGCAGCAGTGGAAAGAAAGAGAGCAGTGAAAGCGCGGAGGCATCTTCCTCGGACAACCGTTATGAAAACATGTCCTATGCCGAGCTGACCGCTGAACTGGCAAAACGCCGAAAGGAAATCTACCGCTCCAACACCTCCATGGACGGTTTTGACCGTGAGGCGCTTTCCGCATACCTCGGCACACTGTCGCGCGAGCAGCGCAGAAAATACAATAAGTATCTGAAAGAATATCTGGATTCCGGTTACAAGAATAACCAGGCGACCCGCTCGGCAATTCTCCAATTGCATACGCAACTGATCAGCGAGAAAAACACCATGACTGCCAAAGAGATGGCGGCTGTTCTCAAACGGATCGACAAACAGAAGAAGAAAGAAGAAAAAGAGCTTGATGTCCTGGATTGACCTGCGCCGTTCCGCAAGTGATCCGGAAAAAGGAGTCCTCAATGGAAATTGATCCGGAAGTGAAGAAAAACATTTTTGAATCCAATGACACCTGGAGCGCCTCGGGTCTGCTTTTCGCTTCACGGAAACCGCTGCTTCATTCGATGCTGGTCGGATGCGGCTATGAAACCCGCTGCTCCACCAATTATGACTTTAACGGGCTTTCCCGCGGAGCGGCGGAGTTTGTGATTTTTCAATATACCGTGTCCGGCGAGGGGTCTCTTGATTACGAGGGACGCACATTCAAGATGAGAGCGGGAGACGCCATGCTGGTTCATGTGCCCCATGACCACCGGTATTATCTTGCTCCGGATTCCAGATCATGGCGTCTGCTGTACTTCACCTTGTCCGGCAGGGAGGCGGTGCGCCTGATGCGCGAAGCGGAAATGCTGTATGGACCGATTATCCGCCTTGAAACGGATTCCCCGCTGCTGAAGTTTGTTTTTTCCGTCATCACGGAGTTGAAAAAGAACGGAATGCGTTCCCAGTTTCAGGCATCCACGATCGCATATCAGTTCGTCATGGCTCTGCATGAATGTTTCTCATATGATTCTTCGCATGGCACCCCGCAGGACAAAGCGTTTATCCGGACTGTTCTGGGATTCTGCACAAAACATCTGGCGGATGATATCAGCGTCGATGACATTGCCCGTGCCGCGGGATACAGCCGTTACCATTTCTCACGGATTTTTCATCAGCTTTACGGAATGCCGCCTTCGAAATTCCTTGCGGAACTGCGATTGAAGTCCGCTGTCCGCATTCTTCAGATGGAATGCTGTACGATCAAGGAGACAGCCGCCCGCTGCGGCTTCAAGGACGAGAGTTATTTCTGTAAGGTCTTCCGCAAAGTGCATGGAGTCTCTCCCGATGCTTTCCGGCAGGTTCCTTCAAGGAGAACCGTAACCGGAGATCAGTGAAATCTTCCGGGGCGGCAAAACAGGTTTGCCGGGGTACAGGTGACTCTCACCTGCCGCGGAGTATGAGGGCGCGCAGCCCTCAGCAGATGCAACGCACCTGCACCATACTATTTTTATAAAGACGGCAAACTCGGTTTGCCGGGGTGCA